>JACDJC010000059.1_pt1 | contig 136120 bp, 139 predicted proteins | sample 7454191 | NCBI WGS metagenome assembly JACDJC01 (sample SAMN14253291, study PRJNA609438) | sludge metagenome | isolation source: sludge after 25d culture with pyrite and EDTA | collected 2018-12-20 | reverse complement strand
CCTTGAAATTACCGTTCATCCTGAGCCTGTCGAAGGATGCCCTTGAAATTACCGTTCATCCTGAGCCTGTCGAAGGATGCCCTTGAAATTACCGTTCATCCTGAGCCTGTCGAAGGATGCCCTTGAAATTACCGTTCATCCTGAGCCTGTCGAAGGATGTTTATAACGCCTGCTGATTGTTCATGGTTCGACAGGCTCACCACGAACGGCAGCAGGCTCACCACGCACGGTGGCAAGCTCACTACGAACGGCGGCAGGCTCATCATAAACGGCGGCAGCAGCGGCGTGTACACAAGATGCGTGCCGCTCAGCGGGAAACAGAGAAGAAAGCTACTTGCGCTTGCTGAAAGACTTGAGCCGTTGACGCTTCTGCACTTGACGCGGTGTCAGTTTGTTCTTGCGATCCTTGAACGGGTTCTCGCCGGATTTGAACTCGATGCGAATCGGGGTACCGGTCAGTTTCAGGGCTTCACGAAAACGGTTGATCAGATAACGCTTGTAGCTGGTGGGCACCGCTTCGGTCTGGTTGCCGTGGATGACGATGATGGGCGGGTTCTGGCCGCCCTGATGGGCATAGCGCAGCTTGATCCGTCGACCATGCACCATCGGCGGTTGATGTTCCTGTACGGTCCATTCGAGAATTCGGGTCAGTTCCGGCGTTGACAATTTGCGGGTGGCGTTGGCATAGGCAGAATCCAGCGCCTGATAGAGCTTGCCTACACCCGAGCCATGCAGCGCGGAGATAAAACGTTTGACGGCGAAATCGAGAAACGGGAGTTTCCGGTCGATATCCGCCTTGACCTGCTCCCGCTGATCCGGCGGTAACCCGTCCCATTTGTTCACCACCACCACCAGGGCACGACCACTCTCCAGGATATGTCCCGCCAGGGTAGCATCCTGTTCGCCGACGCCCTGATGGGCATCCAGCACCAGCATCACCACATGGGCCTGTTCAATCGCCTGCAGTGTCTTGATGACGCTGAACTTCTCAATCGTCTCATTGACTCTGGCGCGCCGCCGTACGCCTGCCGTATCGATCAGGGTGTAAGGCTTGTCGTCATGGGTATAGGTGATAAAAACACTGTCCCGGGTGGTTCCCGGCTGATCAAATGCCACCACCCGCTCCTCGCCCAGCATACGGTTGACCAGGGTGGACTTGCCCACATTGGGGCGGCCAACCACGGCGATCAGGGTACCTTGCGCCTTCGCTCCGACAACCTCGTCCGGCTCGGGAAGCGTATCCAGCAGATTATTGATCAGGGAGCGCACGCCTCGGCCATGGGCCGCGGAAATCGGTACAGGATCGCCCAGCCCAAGGGAGAAAAAGTCCGCGCCGGCCATATCCCCATCCAGGCTTTCACTCTTGTTCACCACCGCGCTGACCGGTTTTCCGGTGCGCCGGAGCTGTTCGGCAATGGCGCTGTCAGCCGGGGTACAGCCGGCGCGGGCATCCAGCAGGAACAGGATATGATCGGCCTCGGCAATGGCGGCCCGTACCTGCTGCTCCATCAATTGGTCGATAGCGCCCGCCTCACCGCTCAATCCGCCGGTATCCACCACCACATAGGGACGGTCACCCAATTTGCCGACACCGTACTGGCGATCGCGCGTCAACCCGGGCTGATCCGCCACCAGGGCATCGCGACTTCGGGTCAGCCGGTTAAACAGGGTGGATTTACCCACATTGGGCCGGCCCACCAAGACGATTACGGGCAGCATGTTCGACACATTTACGCTCAAGGATCAGGAGTCGGAAGTGGTAACGGCGGCCAGTTCACCACCATCCGCATAGATATAGACAATACCGTCGATCACGATGGGTTGAGTGGAGATCGCCGACTTGGCAATGCGTACCCGGCCTTCCAGCCGACCATCTTCACGCGACAGGAAATGCAGATAGCCCTCGAAATCACCCACCAGGATATAGCCGCCCAGGACTACCGGCGCCGTCAGCTTGCGGTACTGGAGCTTTTTGTTTTTCCATAGTGCTGAGCCGTTGCCGGGGTCCACGGCCAGCACATGATCCGTCTCATCAGAGACATAGATCTGCGAATAATCGGCCCCCATACCGGCATAGGATGAGAGCTTGCGACGCCACAGTACCACACCGGTTTCAATCGACACGGCCGCCATCTCACCCTGGTAGGTAACGACATAGACCAGATCGTCGATCACCAGCGGATCACCGTCGATATCCACCATGCGTTCCAATTCGGAGCGGCCGCTTGGGGCGGCGACCGTGATCTCCCACAACAGTTCGCCGTTCTGCAGGTTGAGCATCACCAGCTTGCCGCTGGCGAGGCCGCAGATCACGCGATCCCCGACAATCACCGGCGAACTGCTGCCGTGCAGGGTCAATACCGGAATGGAGCGGTCATAGAGCCACTGCTGGGTACCGGTCTGCGCATCCAGGCCAAACAGCTTGCCGTCGATGGTGTGTACCACCACCACACCCCGGGCGATCTTCGGCACCGACAACACCTCGCTGCTGACGCGAGCCCGCCATTTTTCTGCGCCTTCGGACTGATCCAGCGCAACCACTTCGCCGTTGCTGGTACCGATCAGCACCAGCCCCTCACCCGCACCCGGACCGCCTGATATCTCCATGTCGGTATCCACTGACCAGAGGGTACGGCCAGTGGCGGCATCCAGCGCACGCACTTCACCATTCCGGCTGGCGGCGTAGATCCGGTCATTTTCAATGAACGGCACCAGCTTGACCCGCTGCTCATCCGCGCCGTCGCTGATCGATGTCGACCAGAGAACCCGGGTGGCAACCGTACTGTCCATCTCCACCAGCTCGGCCGGTGGTTCCGAATTGTCCTCTTCGGCAAACCAGTCCACCGGGTTCATGGACCGCATGGAGCCGCAACCACTCAACAGCAGTGCAAGCAGGAAAATCGACAGGTAACGCGACATGGCCAATCCTCGGAATTATTCGGCCGCAGCCAGATCGTCAAACTTCATCTGAACCAGGGCACTGTTGCTGACTTTATACTCCAGCGCTTCTCCATAGGCCTGACGGGCAGCCGTCCGGTCACCTTTTTTCAGGGCAATATCGCCTCTCAATTCGGCAAAATCCCCTCTGAAATCATCCGTCGGGGCCTGCGCGATCAGGCTCAAAGCCTCATCCAGGCCACCCTCGTCCAACAACAGGCGGGCCAGTCGCAAACGGGCAATCTGCTGCAGGGCCTGGTCATCGGCATTGGCAACCACCCATCGCAGTTGTTCCTTTGCCCCAGCAACATCACCCTGCTGAAATTTCACCTTGGCCAGATCGAGGGCTGCAAACCGGGCATAGGCGCTATCCCCGTACGCAGCGATCAGGGCGTTCGCCTGCGCCACAGCGGCCGCTGAACCGGCCGCCACACTGTCAGTCAGCTGTTCAAACTGCAATGAGGCCTGCTCCGCGACCTGCTGTTGATGCTGGCTCCAGTATTGCCAGCCAAACACGCCACCCAGGCCGATCACAATACCCGCCACCACGGACTTGCCGTTCTCTTTCCACCATTTCTTAAGCGCTTCGACCTGCTCTTCTTCTGACAGATTCACATCAACCATTTTGTCCTTCCTCACCGCCGATAGCGGCTAAATCATGCACTGCCGAAGGCCTGTTCGGGCCCGCGGAATAATCAGACCTGCTGTTGCAGGTAGTTCGCCAGATTGTTCAGCGCCACCTGTTCCTGATCGCGTGCCTCACGCAGATATTTGATACCGATGACGCCCCGGGCAAGTTCATCCTCCCCCAGGACCAGCGCGATCCGGGCGCCACTGCGATCCGCCTTCTTGAACTGACTCTTGAAGCTGCCACCGCCACAATGGGTCATCAAACGTAATCCCGGCACCTCCCGACGCAGGCGGTCCGCCAGTAGCAACCCCTGCCGCTGCGGGGTATCGCCCACCAGCACCAGGTAGGCGTCCAGGGTCTGCAGATCTAGGGGTGTTACACGCTCCTGCAGCAGCACGATCAGCCGCTCCACTCCCATGGCGAAACCGACCGCCGGGGTCGGCTTACCGCCCAGCTGCTCCACCAGACCATCATAGCGGCCACCGGCACAGACCGTGCCCTGGGCACCCAGCCGATCGGTCACCCACTCGAATACCGTGCGGGAATAGTAGTCGAGACCCCGCACCAGACGGGTATTGACCACGTAGGGAACAGCGGCCGCCTCCAGCCCGGCACAGAGCGTCTCGAAGTGGGCCTTCGACTCCCCACCCAGGTAATCCATCAGGGAGGGGGCGCCGGCAATCAGTTCGCGCAGTTCAGGATTTTTGGAATCGAGAATCCGCAAAGGATTGCTGCCGAGCCGGCGCAGGCTGTCTTCATCCAGTTGCGCCTTATGTTCGGTGAGGTAGGCCACCAGCTGTTCACGGTAGACCGAACGCTCTTCGGACGTTCCCAGGGTATTGATCTGCAACTCCAGACCCTCCAGGCCGAGGCGCTCCCAAAAGCGCCGGGTCAGCAGGATCATCTCAATATCGATATCCGGCCCCTCGAGCCCATAGGCTTCCGCACCGATCTGATAGAACTGGCGATAGCGTCCCTTCTGGGGACGTTCATGCCGGAACATGGGGCCGTAATACCAGATCCGCTGCACCTGGTTATGGAACAGTCCGTTCTCGATGCCGGCGCGCACGCAGCCGGCGGTGCACTCCGGCCGCAGGGTCAGGCTGTCGCCGTTGCGGTCGTCGAAGGTATACATCTCCTTCTCGACGATATCGGTCACCTCGCCAATGGAGCGCCTGAACAGGTCGGTCATCTCCACCACCGGGGTACGCAACTCCCGGTAACCGTGACTGTCCAGCACCGACCGTACCTGCTGTTCCAGGAAATGCCAAAGGGGCGACTCGTCCGGCAGGATATCGTGCATGCCACGAATGGCTTGGATATTTTTGGCCATTGTTCTCTATTCTATTTGCTTGCAAAACTCACACGCTGACGGCGCGAGTGAGGGCGCCCGCAGACCATCCTGCAGCGCAGGTTCACGATCATTCAGGATCAAAGGTAAATTTAACGACATTGCCGCGGGTATGGGGCGCCAGATCGTAGACACTGCCGTCTACCCGAATGGTCACCGCTGCCGCATTGCCGAAAACCATTTTATAGGGGGCTTCGCCGGCCAGTACGATGCGATCTCCCGCCACCTTGTTGCCGATCACCCGGTAACTGCCCGAGGCATCCGTAATATCGGTCCAGCAGTTGCCGGAGAAGCTGACCGCAATTTCCGTTTTCGGCGGAATCGCTGCCGTACCGGCCGTCTCCGCCTGCGCGGAATCAGCGCCCTCCATGACAACAGCCGGTTCGGTCTCATCTGCCTGCAGCGTGATTCGGGAAGGGTTCCCGGTCGTCTCACCGGGCGACTCTTCCGGCGAGGTCGGATCAGTGACCGGGGCATCCAGAATCTCCGGCTTTTCGATCAGAGTCGGCAGTGTAGCCCGGCCATCGGTGCCGATCGGTTGAACATCGGTCACGGGGGGAGCCGTTTCTGCCTGCGGCGCCACAGCTCCGGTGTCCCCATTGAGGCCCAGACTGAGTGGCCATTGCAGATATCCGCGCCACCAGGTCAACACCAACGCGATGATGCCGATCACGATCAGCCAGGTGATCATGCGGACAAGCGTATGACTGCTGCGTACCTCCTGCCTGATCTGGGCAGCCTTGAGATTGCTCACCTCTTCGTCAACCGGCCGGCATTGCTGGAAAGCTTCAAGGACAGGGCCCGCCGGTATATCCAGCAGGCGGGCATAATTGCGCAGATAGCCCTGTACGAATACGCTACTCGGCAGCTTGCTGAAATCATCCGCCTCCAGCGACTCCAGCAGCGAGACATTCAGGTGTAGCAGGCTGGCCACCCGATTGATATCCAGACCCTTGGCAATACGGATCTCCCGCAACTGCTTTCCGGGGCCTTCCAGGACCGGTTCAGGCGCCTCTTCGTTGTGGTCGGCGGCATTCATTACTATTCTGAATCTCTCAAGAGCTGCACTTCCCTGGAGTCAGGAAAGTTGTTTTTTAACATCAGGGAATAACTGGAGACGGCATTCTGGTCGCCCAGAATACGTTCGTTCTGGATGCCCAGCCACAGGGACGCCGGCGTCGGCCTGGCCTGTTCCAGATAGCGCTGCAGATAGGCCCGGGAGGAGAGATGCTCACCCGTCTGGAAACTGATCTGGGCCATCTGGATCAGGGCGAGTGGAAATTTGGCATTATAATTCAGCGCCCGGCGCAGGTAACCCTCCGCCTGTTCCAGGGCATTATTGCGTACCGCACAGATACCGGCATTGGTCAGCGCCACTTCGGGAGTCCGATAGAGCGGATTTTCCAATGCCCTGAGAAAATAGGTGTCCGCCTCTTTATAGCGCTGCTGCTGGCAGAGGAATGAGGCGTAGGCATTCAAAACATAGGAGTTTTTGGATTCTATCTTCAGACTCTGAAGAAAATGCTTTTCGGCCAGGTCACGCTCACCCAGCCGCTCATACAACAGGGCGACAACATTGTGGCCCTCGGCATTCCTCGGCTCAACCGAGAGCGCCTGCTTGGCCTTCTTCAGTGCCACATCCAGGTGCCCTTCCCGCATATAGGCGATGGCCAGCTTGACATAGACATCGCCCGCACCGGCCTGGCTGTCCTGACCAAACTGCCCAGTGTTATCCACCATATCCGGCAAGTTGTTGGCCGGACGTACGGCCCCCTGCTGGCAACCGGCAAGAAATAGCAGCATCAACAACCCCGACACAAAGACCCGACTGACTTTCAACCTACTCCTCCTGAATGTTTCAATTCACGTCGACTGCGATCCTTTACCCGTCCCACCAGTTGCCCGCAAGCCGCATCGATATCTTCACCCCGGGTCTTGCGGGTCGTGGTAACGATACCCGCCCTGACCAGGCGTTGACGAAAGGCATCGATCCTTTCCGGTGGGGAACAGCGGTAGCCGGTACCCGGGAACGGGTTGAAGGGGATGAGATTGATTTTCGATGGCGTCCCTTCAAGTAGCCGGATCAGTTGTCTGGCCTGCTTGTCGCTGTCATTGATGCCATCCAGCATCACATACTCCCAGGTCACCTTGCGTCGCTTGTCTCCCCGCAGATACGCCCGGCAGGCAGGGATCAGCTGCTCCAGAGGGTATTTGCGGTTGATCGGCACCAACTGATCCCGCAGTTCATTGGTCGGCGCGTGAAGTGAGACTGCCAGGCTCACCTCAGACAGCGCCGTCAACTGCTTCAGTGCCGGCACGATGCCCGAGGTACTGATAGTGACCCGGTATTTTGACAGCATATAGGCCAAGTCGTCCTGCATGATATTGGTGGCAGTCAGGACGGGATCAAAGTTGGCCAACGGCTCACCCATGCCCATCAGCACCACATTGGTGAGTGGTTTACCCAGCTCCCGCTCGGCCACCCACACCTGGCCGATAATTTCCGCCGCGGTGAGATTCCGATTGAACCCCTGCTGCGCCGTGGAACAGAAACTGCAGTCGAGGGCGCAGCCGACCTGAGATGAGATACAGAGCGTACTGCGATTGGGCTCCGGTATGAAGACCGATTCAATGCGGTTGTTGCAATCCAGCTCAAGCACCCATTTGTGAGTGCCGTCCAGTGCCGGCTGTTCGAACACGATCTCAGGCACCCTGACTTCGGCGATCTTTTTGAGCCGGTCACGCAGCTTTTTCGACAGGTCGGTCATGGCATCAAAATCGGTGACGCCGTGTTTATGAATCCACTTCAGTACATTGCGGCCATTATAGGCCTTGGCACCCAGCCCTTCGAAGAACGACTCCATGCCCTTGCGGTCAAAATCGAGCAGATTGATTTTCTGTTCTGCGCTCTGCATTACCCTGCCACTCCACACGGTGTTTGAAAGTTGTTGCCGATATTCCGCGGACCGGGATCGGGCCGACGATCAGCACAATGGCAAAGGCAATGCAGATTGATCAAGAGCGCACCTCAACGCAGCCTTTCGCAGACACCTTCGGGAAAGAAGAAGGCAATCTCCACGGCCGCGGTTTCAGGTGCATCCGAACCGTGCACGGCATTCTCATCGACCGTCTCGGCAAAATCGGCGCGGATAGTACCCGGTGCGGCGTCTTTCGGGTTGGTCGCGCCCATCACCTCGCGGTTCTTGGCAATCGCATTTTCACCCTCCAGCACCTGCACCATCACCGGCCCGGAGGTCATGAAATCGATCAGATCGTTGTAGAAGGGGCGCTCTTTGTGCACAGCATAGAACTCACCAGCCTGCTCGCGTGACAACTGCAACATCTTCGAGGCAACAATTCTGAGACCCGCCTCTTCAAAACGGCTATAGATTTTGCCTATGATATTCTTCGCCACCGCATCCGGCTTCACAATTGAGAATGTACGCTCGATCGCCATCAAAAACTCCAATAATTTCAAACAATAAAAAAACAATGCCCAGCCCGCAGGCTACGCAGAAATATGCATCCCGTACTCTGAAACAACCGCACGTGCCGCCGCGGCCGGCGCTTATACGGAGGGAATTCCACCGTTTTGCCAGGTACGCCCGAGAGAATCAGTTTTCTATTTACAAAACCAATGCTTAGTTTACCTTGTGGCGGGGGAAACAGGCAATTTATCATTCAGGGCTGACGGGGCAAGACGCCCCCGGCCACCCGGATCACCTCACACGTCACGCTTGACCATCAACACATCGGGCAGTTGGGCAATCTTCTCCAGCAACCGGCTCAACTGGCGCATGCTGTTCACCTCCACGGTAAAACGCATATTGGCGCGATCCATTTTGCGATTGGACTGGGTATTCACCCCGATCACATCCACCTCTTCATTGGTGAGAATAGCCGAGATATCCCGTAGCAGCCCTTTCCGGTCGGTTGCGGTGATCTTGATATCCACCTGATAGGCACCGGCGGCGCCCTCCTCGCCCGCCCAGGCGACATCGATCAACCGTTCACGCTCATCACCGGCAAGATGACTGATTATGCCGCAATCACTGCGGTGCACCGTGACCCCACGACCCCGGGTGATAAAACCGACAATGTCATCGTTCGGCACCGGCTTGCAGCAGCGGGCGATATGGGTCATCAGGTCATCCACACCTTCAACAATCACCTCGCCCCGACCGCTTTTCCTCGGTCGTCCCGGCTTGCGCGGGGGAGTCGTGCCGGTCTTGACCGGCTTCTGCACCGGCATCTCGTGCACAACCCCCATGCCCGCCACCTGAATGGGCGAGACTTCACCCCGGCCAATGGCGGCCAGCAGATCATCACTCCTCTTGAAATTGAAACGCCTGACGGCAATTGCAAGGTCCGGTTTCGGGACCCCGAGCCGATTGACTTCACGCTCCAGACTGATCTTTCCGGCATGCAGATGCTGCTCGTAATCCTGCTGCTTGAACCACTGCCGGACCCGGTTCCGCGCCCGGCTGGTTTTGATATAACCAAGATGGGGACTGAGCCAGTCCCGGCTCGGTCCGCCCTCCTTGATAGTCAGAATCTCCACCAGCTGACCACTCTCCAGCGGCCGGGTGAGCGGGCGGATCTTGCCGTCGATCTTGGCGCCACGGCAACGGTGCCCCACGTCGGAGTGGATGGCATAGGCGAAATCAACCGCGGTGGCGCCTTTGGGCAGTTCCACCACCTTCCCCTGGGGCGTCAACACGTAGACCTGCCTGGATTCGAACTCGCTCTTGAGATTATCAACAAAATCCTCCGAGCCGGATGGATCATCCTTGACCTCAATCCAGTTGCGCATCAACGAGATACGCCGCTCGAACTCGGCATCCCCCTTGCTGCCCCCCTCCTTGTAGCGCCAATGCGCGGCCACACCCAGTTCGGCGTGTTCATGCATGTCATGGGTACGAATCTGGATTTCCAGGGTCTTGTCTTCCGGCCCGATCACGGCGGTATGGATCGAACGGTACATGTTGGCCTTGGGGGTGGCGATGTAGTCATCAAACTCACCCGGTATGTGCCGCCACAACCCATGCACCACACCAATAGCGGCATAACAGTCGGCGACGTTATCCACCAGCACTCGGACCGCCCGCAGATCGAAAATCTGCTCGAAGGGAATCGCTTTGCGCTTCATCTTTTTCCAGATACTGTAGATATGCTTGGGGCGGCCGGTTATCTCGGCATGGATATGCATCTCGGCAAATTTTTCCTGCAGGATATCCACCACATCGTCGATATAATCCTCCCGGTCGGCACGCCTTCCATCCAGCTTTTTGGCAATCTCCATGTAGGTATCCGGCTCCAGATAGCGCAGACAGAGATCTTCCAGCTCCCACTTGATCTGCCAGATACCGAGTCGATTGGCCAGGGGAGCGTAAATCTGCTGGGTTTCACGGGCCTCCTTGACCCGCATGGCTTCCGGCAGAGACTTCAGGATGCGCATGATATGCAGCCGCTCCGCCAGTACGATCAGCACCACCCGGATATCATCGGCAATACTGAGCAGCATGCGGCGCAGATTCTCGGTATGCGCCACCTCCTTGTCGTGCTGACTGGCGGCGCGATCACGGGAGACAAAACCGATCCGCGCCATGTCATTGACCATACGTGCGACACTCTTGCCGAACTGCTTTTCCAGATGGGTCAGATTGACCCGGTCACCCGGCAACACGTCGTGCAGAATGGCGGCCGCCAAGGTCTCCCAGTCCAGATCCATCTCGGCCAGGATCTCCGCCACGGCAAGGGCGTGACGCAGAGTGGTCTCACCGGTGACTTCGACGCCCTCACGATGAATTTCAAAGGCGAGATCACACGCTTCGTGCAGTTTCTCCATCTCTGCCGCACTGCGTTTGACGGCCAGACCCGCCAGCCAGACACGGATGTCGCGCTCGTCCAGCGCATCATTCTCAGGAAGGTTGGTTGTGATGCTAACCATCTGAAGTCCTTATGGATATATCAATCAAACCGTACTGAATCCCAGCCGGATTCAGTGCCCTGACATTTTTTATAATCATTATGATGCCGAATCTGAATACCTGCCGGGCTATTTCCGGACCGCCACGGTATTCCTTTCCTGACAAATCAGCCGCGCATTATTCAGGAAAATGCACACAATGCCAAACCACGCCATGAGTCTAGCCAACAAGCGCACATTACCCTATGAACGAGATCAATAAATGCACCACCGCCTGCAGCAGGACACCTGATGTTCGACCACAACAGAGACCGCCCGTGCGGAGCCTGCCCCACACAGGCGCATATCGAAAATCAGGATGTATCAGAGCAGGTGACTGACCAGTCCATCTGCCAGTTTCGGTTCAAACCAGGTGGATTTTGGCGGCATGATCTGACCGGCGTCGGCTACTGCCATCAGCGCATTCATGGTGGTGGGATAGAGTGAAAAAGCAACCGCCCAATCACCGCTGTCCACCCGTTGCTCCAGGGCATTCAGGCCCCGAATACCGCCCACAAAGTCGATCCGGCTGTCGGTGCGCTGGTCGGTAATCCCCAGCAGCGGGACCAGCAGCTCGTTGGCCAGCAGACTCACATCGAGACTGGCCACAGGGTCGGACGCCGGTATGCGGTTTTCCGCCAGCACCAGCTGATACCAGGTTCCCTCCAGGTACATGCCAAAGTGGCCGGTCTGCTCCGGCTTGACCGGCTGTTCCCGGCGCTCAACACTGAACCGTTCACCGACCGCCTGCAGGAACTGCTTGCCTGTCATGTCGTGAAGGTCTCTGACAACGCGGTTGTAATCCAGGATCCGGGTCTGCTGGTGGGGGAATATGACCGATAAAAAATAATTATAGGACTCATCCCCTGTATGCCCTGGATTCGCCGCCTTTCGTTCAGCGGCCACGCGGGATGCCGCCGCCGAGCGGTGATGACCGTCAGCGACATAAAGCGCGGGTAGTTGTTCGAACAGAAGCGTCAGGGCAGTGATACGCGTCTTGTCCGCCACCACCCAGATCTGGTGCCGCACCGCATCGTTTCCGGTCACATCCATGGCCGGATCACCCTCCGCAACACTGCTCAGCAGATCATCGATCCGCTCTTCGCTCGGGTAGACCAGAAATACCGGCCCGGTCTGTGCGTTGAGGGCGGATATCTGCCGGACACGATCCTGCTCCTTGGCCGGGCGGGTCAGTTCATGGCGCTTGATCCTGCCGCTGTCATAGGCATCAACAGAGGCAGCCGCCACCACCCCCAACTGGGTATGACTGCCCATGGTGAGACGGTAAACATAGTAGCAGTCACTGCTATCCTGGATCAGTACACCTTCCTGGCGCATTGCGGCGAGATTCTCTGCTGCCTTGGCATAGACCTCCGGAGAATAGGGGTCAATCGTGGCGGACAAATCAACTTCCGGGCGGGAGATATGCAGAAAGCTCCAGGGCCGTCCTTTGACCATCTCCCGGGCTTCATCAGCGCTCATCACATCATAAGGTGGGGCAGCAACCTCCTCCGCGCGCCCGGCGGCGGGCCTGAGCCCGGGAAATGCTCTGATCAGTGACATAACTCTCCTCGAAGGATACGCGTGGAAACAGCGGCTTGTTCAGCGCGCATTGTTCCAAAGCCGCTCCATGCTGTCCAGACAGAGATGCTTATTGTGATATTAGCCGCTGTACCAGGAGAGTGTAGATGTGTGAACGTCCGGCAGCCGCCACGTACAAAATCGCGCGCCTTACTCCCGCTCCTCGATCCATGCCATCTGGATAGCTTCGAGAATCCGTTCGCCGGTGTGCTTCGGATCGTCATCAAAATCCGGCAGCTCCATGACCCATTTATTCAGGTCAACGAAATTGACATGGCTAGGATCAACATCGGGATGCGCCTCGTCCAGTTCGATGGCGATATTGAGAGAATCTGTCCACTTCAAGCCCATAATCCGTCCACCCTCAGTGATTTTCCGAAACCATATTAATGGTGTATTTGGGTATCTCGATCACCAGATCCGTATCGCCCACCACCGCCTGGCAGCTGAGGCGGGACTCGGGCTCCAGACCCCACGCCTTGTCCAGCAGGTCCTCCTCCACCTCGTCCGCCTCTCCCAGCGTGTCAAAACCCTCTCTGACAATCACGTGGCAGGTGGTGCAGGCACAGGATTTTTCACAGGCGTGCTCGATCTCTATGCCGTGTTCATTGGCCGCATCACAAATCGTGACACCCGGCTCCACATCAATGACTGCCCCTTCCGGGCAGATCTCTTCATGTGGCAGAAAAATAAGTTGTGTCATAGTCAATCCCTATGGCTTCCGCCGCTATTCAAAATCATCAATGCTGTGGCCGGACATGGCTTTGCTTACACTGGCGTTCATGCGCCGCTCAACATAGAACTCGCAGGATTTTTCCAGTGCCTCGACGGCCGACTTGATCGCCGTATGATCACCATCACGGGTAATTTCAGCCAGTTTTGCCAGGGCCGCTTCGACGCGACTGCGCTCATCCGCATTTAGCAACACGTCGCCATCATCATCCAGCGCCGCTGTCAGCGCTTCGATGACACGTTCGGCCTCAACCTGCTGTTCGCGCAGCTTGCGCGCCTCCATATCGTCCTGGGCATGATCAATCGATTCGCGCAGCATCGACTCGATTTCACTGTCGGTCAGTCCGTAAGAGGGTTTGACCTCGACACTGGCCTTGACGCCGCTGCTCTGCTCCTGTGCTTCCACGCTGAGCAGGCCATCGGCATCTACCGAGAAGGTGACACGGATCCGCGCGGCACCGGCAACCATGGGAGGAATACCGCGCAGTTCAAAACGCGCCAGCGAGCGGTTGTCCACCACCAGCTCCCGCTCTCCCTGCAATACATGCACGGCCATGGCGGTCTGCCCGTCCTTGAAGGTGGTGAACTCCTGGGCCCGGGCCACCGGGATGGTGGTGTTTCTTGGAATGAGCTTCTCCACCAGGCCACCCATGGTCTCGATTCCGAGCGACAGGGGATTGACATCCAGCAGCAACATTTCACTGTCCGATTTGTTGCCCACCAGGATATCCGCCTGAATGGCAGCGCCGATCGCCACGACCCGATCCGGATCGATATCCACCAGCGGATCGGTGCGGAAAAACTCGCCCACCAGTTCCCGCACCCGAGGAACCCGGGTAGAACCGCCCACCATCACCACATCCTCGATATCCTCCTGAGTCAGCCCGGCATCCCGCAGTGCGCGCCGGCAGGGCGCCAGGGTTTTGCGGATCAGGGGGTCGACCAGCGCATTGAACTGTTCGCGGCTCAACTCGCCCTGCCAGACCGTCGCGTCGGCCAGGGTGACGTTAATCGGTGTACTGTCCGCTCTGGTGAGTGCCTCTTTCGCCTGACAGGCGACCTGCATCAACTGTCGCAGGATGGCATGATCGGCATCCCGGTCAATGCCCGCCTGGGACATGAGCCACTCCGCCACCGCATGATCCATGTCATCACCACCCAGGGCAGAGTCCCCGCCGGTGGCGAGAACCTCGAACACGCCCTTGTTGAGACGCAGAATCGAGATATCGAAAGTGCCACCCCCCAGGTCGTAGATGGCATGAACGCCGTCCGCCCCGGTATCCAGGCCATAGGCCACCGCGGCGGCCGTGGGCTCATTCAGAAGCCGCAGCACCTTGAGACCGGCGATTGTTGCAGCATCCTTGGTGGCCTGTCGCTGGGCGTCGTCAAAATAGGCCGGCACGGTGATAACGATCCCTTCCAGCTCACCGCCGAGAGAATGCTCGGCCCGTTTCACCAGCGTCTTGAGAATTTCCGAGGAGACTTCAACCGGGCTGACATCACCCCACGCGGTATGGATGCGCGGGACGCTGGCATCACCCTCCTGAAACCGGTATGGCAACTGGTTGCCGAGGGATTTGACGTCGGCAAGCCCGCGTCCGATGAGCCGCTTGACGGAGATAATGGTATTGAGCGGATCCCTGGCAGCCATCTCCTTGGCCTGGCCCCCCACCTCGATGCCGGTCGCGATATAGCGCACCACGGAAGGGAGCAGGTGTTCGCCCGCTTCATTGGGCAGGGTAACGGCCTTACCGCTGCGCACGGCAGCAACCAGTGAGTTGGTGGTTCCCAGGTCAATACCCACCGCCAGCCGGTGTTGATGTGGCGCGGCGGTCTGCCCGGGTTCAGAAAGTTGTAATAAGGCCATATTTATCAGGACGGCTCATCATAGGGCCTCATCCAGCTCGGCTTCGAGGGATTCGGCATCAAAACGAAGTTTTTTCAGAAACTGCATCTTGCGCAGATTCTCCCTGGCGGCATCCAGTTGCTCGGGGGTTGCGGCTTCAAACTGCAGCGCCATCTGGCCGATCAGGGAGTCGATCCGCCGATTGACATCCAGCATGAAGTCGGCGATTACCCGGTACGGGTCCGGCTGGGCACGCGCCTCTTCCAGTGCTTCCCGCAACTCCATCTGCTCCATCAGGAAGGCGGCATCATGAGTGGTCTCCTGACCCTGTTCCATATCAATGCCATTCAGCGTAAGGAGATAGTGTGCACGCAGGGTTGGATCCTTCAGCGTCTCATAAGCCTCATTGACACGAACAGATCCCTGCATTGAGAGACGCCGCTCCTGTTCAGTTGCATTGGCAAACCGGTCCGGATGCACCGCCCGCTGCAACTCACGGTAGTGAGTCGAAAGCTGATCGGTGTCCACAATATAACCCACCGGCAAGCCAAACAACTCAAAGTAGTTCTTTGAGAAATCCAGCATTGTTTTGTGCTAACCGCTATTGGGTGATTTAAACTCGATGCTGATGTCGGAAAACCCGATCAGACGTTAAAGCTTTCGCCACAACCGCAGGAGTCCTTGACATTGGGATTGTTGAACTTGAATCCCTCGTTGAGTCCCTCTTTGGTGTAGTCCAGTTCGGTGCCGTCCAGATAGAGCAGGCTCTTCGGATCCACCAGCACCTTGACCCCGTGCTGTTCAAAAATCCGGTCATCCGCCTCGCTATCGTCGGCGAACTCCAGCACATAGGCCATGCCGGAACAACCGGAGGTGCGGACGCCCAGCCTTATACCCAGGCCCGACCCCCGGTTATCAAGAAAATCGCGAACATGCCTGGCTGCCGCTTCAGTTATGGTAATAGTCATATCGTCTCACTCCGGGCACCTTTCCGGTTTCCCGATCTACAACAACATTCTGATAGAGTACTGGAGGCAATATAATGCACTAACGGCTATACCTTTGCATTCTTTGCCGCGTAATCCTGCACGGCCGCCTTGATGGCATCCTCCGCCAGCACCGAGCAGTGTATCTTGACCGGCGGCAGTGCCAGCTCTGCGGCGATCTGGGTATTTTTGATCTGCTGGGCCTCTTCCAGGGTCTTGCCCTTCACCCATTCGGTCAACAGACTGCTGGAAGCAATGGCTGAGCCGCAGCCGTAGGTCTTGAACTTGGCGTCTTCGATCACGCCCTGCTCGTTAACCTGGATCTGCAGCCGCATCACGTCGCCACAGGCGGGGGCGCCCACCATCCCGGTGCCGACATTCTTGGCGTCCTTATCCATCACACCAACGTTGCGAGGGTTCTCATAGTGGTCCAGGACCTTTTCACTGTATGCCATACTCAATTCTCCGAGTTCAGTGCCCGGCCCGATTTATGCCGGTGACACTGGTAAACTGCAAATAGATAGACCTTATATACTGTTCAGACAGCAATGAAGACTCAATGTGCCGCCCACTTTACCGAACTCAGGTCCACCCCTTCCTTGAACATATCCCACAAAGGTGAAAGCCCACGCAGACGATTAACCTGCTGACTGATCAGTTCGATAACATAGTCGACCTCTTCCTCGGTGGTAAACCGGCCGATGGTGAAGCGGATCGAACTGTGCGCCAATTCATCCTGGCGGCCCAGCGCACGCAAGACATAACTGGGCTCAAGACTGGCCGAGGTGCAGGCCGAGCCGGATGAAACGGCAAAATCCTTCAGCGCCATGATCAGGGATTCACCCTCGACGTAGGCAAAACTGATATTGAGATTACCCGCCACCCGATGTTCCAGATCACCATTGAGATAGATTTCATCCATCTCCCGCATGCCGTTCCAGAGGCGATCACGCAACTGCATGATGCGCTCGTTGTCCTGCGCCATCTCCGCCTTTGCAATACGGAAGGCTTCACCCATACCGACAATCTGGTGGGTGGCCAGGGTACCGGAACGCATGCCGCGTTCATGTCCGCCACCATGCATCTGGGCTTCCAGACGAACCCGTGGTTTACGCCGGACATAGAGCGCGCCAATCCCCTTCGGGCCATAAATCTTGTGCGCAGAGAGTGACAGCAGGTCCACCTTCATGCGCTCCATATCCAGCGGGATCTTGCCGGCACTCTGGGCCGCATCCACATGAAACAAGATCTTGCGGGCACGGGTCAGTTCGGCAATGGCCTCGATATCCTGAATCACGCCAATTTCGTTATTCACATGCATGATGGAGACCAGGATGGTGTCATCGCGCATCGCCGCCTCAAGCTTGCCCAGATCAATCAGACCATTCGGCTCGGGATCCAGGTAAGTCACTTCAAACCCTTCACGCTCCAGTTGGCGGCAGGTATCGAGAACGGCCTTGTGCTCGGTCTTACAGGTGATGATGTGCTTGCCCTGCTTCTGGTAGAAATGGGCGGCACCCTTGATGGCCAGATTGTCGGACTCCGTCGCACCGGAGGTCCAGACAATCTCCTTTGGATTGGCGTTCAGCAGGGCGGCCACATCACTTCTCGCCTGCTCCACCGCCTCATCCGCATCCCAGCCAAACTTATGGGAACGGGAGGCCGGGTTTCCAAACATGCCGTCCGGTGTCAGATACTGGCACATCTTCTCGGCAACCCGGGGATCAACCGGCGTGGTTGCCGAATAGTCCATATAGATGGGTAATTTCATCATCGCTCCAAAAAGTTATCAGGGGGGATCAGGCGCGAACGCCCGTACCCACCGCCGTAGATCCAAATTTTACTTCCGCCGACACGGCGGCCTTTTCAGCGGCCCGTCTTAGCCCTTCGTCCTGGCGCTGGGCAACTTTCTTGACACCACGCCGCTCCATCAAATCGTGCAGACTGATCCGGTTAAGATAGTCATAGATCTGATCACTGAGGTCATGCCAGAGATCATGGGTCAGGCAGCGTTCATTGTCCTGGCAGTTGTGGTTGCCGCCACAGCGCGTGGTATCGACTTTCTCATCCACCGCGGTGATCACAGAGGCGATATAGATCTCACCGGCCTCCTTTCCCAGCACATAACCGCCACCGGGGCCCCGGACACTGGACACCAGCAGCTTTTTACGCAGACGGGAGAACAGCTGCTCCAGATATGAAAGGGAGATACCCTGCCGCTCGGCAATATCCGCCAGGGTAATAGGCCCCTGCCCCTGGTGGAAAGCCAGATCCAGCATGGCGGTTACTGCATAACGTCCTTTTGTGGTTAACCTCACAGCCGCTACTCCTGAAATATTTGACGCTGCTAATATATAATACCTTACTGAATTGGTCAACTATTCGGAAGCGCTATTTCTCTCCATTCCTCCAGAGGAAACGGCATCAGCAGCCTGTTGTATTTTAAGAAGTTCTTCAGCCGTAGAGGCAATTTCACATGAACCTATTTCGGGTATATCGAGGTCGGGACACTCCGCACTGACACGCCGGAGTATCTGACACATGGACTGCATGCGCTGGTCCATGACATGGATGTGATCAAGCATGCAGTTAATCGCATGGGCGATCGGATCTGGGGCATCGCTGGTGGCTCCATAGGCGTCAAAGCCTATCTTCTCGGCCGTTGCTGAGCGCCTGGACGCCGTCGTTGTCGATGCAGCTTCGATCAACCGTCCGGGAACACCGACCACCGTGGCTCCCGCCGGCACCGCTTTCAGCACTACCGCATTGGATCCGATTCTGGCACCGTCCTGGATATCGATCGGACCCAATACCTTGGCGCCGGCGCCGACCACAACATTATTACCCAGGGTCGGATGGCGCTTGCCCTTCTGCCAACTGGTACCACCGAGGGTCACACCGTGGTACAGGGTGCAGTCGTCACCAATCACGGCGGTCTCGCCTATCACCACCCCCATGCCGTGATCAATAAAGAAACGACGCCCGATGGAGGCACCCGGATGGATCTCTATACCGGTAGTCCAGCGTGCAAAGGTGGACAACACCCTGGCGATCCAGCAGAGCCCGATATTCCACAGCCAATGGGTCAGTCGGTACATCAGCAGGGCGTGCAGGCCGGGATAGGTGGTCAGCACCTCAAAGGCGTTGCGCGCCGCCGGGTCGCGCTCAAATACACTGGCGATATCTTCTTTGAGACGAGTGAACATTCGGGGATTCCATTAACTTCAGCACAATATCGGAAAACAGCTATTCCCGACCATTCTACTCGATTATTTTACCGACTGACCAGCGCCCGGAATAGATGCGCCTACCGGCGACGCATCGACTTGCGGCCTTGCGCGGCGCTCAGGATACCGCGCAGAATATTCACCTCTTCAGGATCCGGCCGCGCACGCAGAAACAGACGACGCAATCGCCGCTGCAGCTTCTCCGATTGGCGCGGATTACTGAAACCAATATCCTGCATGGCCTGCTGCAGATGCTGAAAAAAACCTTCCATCGCATCCACTGTCGCCGCGGCATCCGCGCCTGAAAGTTCCGGTGCATCAGCGGGCCTGTCGGCCAGCGACTGCATGTAGACCTCATAGGCGATCACCTGCAGCGCCTGGGCAATGTTCAGAGAGCTGTATTCAGGATTGGCGGGGATGTGCACCAGATAATGACAGCGATCCAGTTCACTGTTGCGCAGCCCGGAACTCTCGCGCCCGAACAGGATCGCCACCTGACACCGGGTCGCCCCGCTCCACACCTGTTCGGCACAGGCACGGGGCAACAGTTGCGGCCATTCAACCGTCCTGAGCCGGGCGCTCGCGCCAACCACCAGATGGCAACCTGCAAGGGCCTGATCCAGGGTTTCATATACTTGGCACTGCTCCAGAATGTTATCCGCTCCCGCCGCCCTGGCGGTTGCTTCAGCACTGGGATAGGTACGCGGTGCAACCAAGCAGAGTTGCGTCAGGCACATGTTCTTCATGGCCCTGGCCACAGCACCGATATTGCCCGGATGGGTAGTCTCGATCAGCACAATTCTGACGTTCTTCAGCATAGCCGCAGAGGGTACATGATTCGACACCATTTCTCAGCTGGATTGAACCCGGCAGCCATAAAAATTCTTTTGTGGAAAGGCTATTTTCCCTTTATAAGATGCGCCGCTTCATGTATCTTCCACGCCCATGCACCCGATGATGAATATTGCTGTACGCGCCGCCCGTAGCGCCGGTAACATACTCCTCCGTTATTACGAGCGTACCGACACCCTGACGGTTACCCAGAAGGGGCTGAACGACTTTGTATCGGAGGTGGACAGGGCATCGGAACAGGCCATCATCGATACGCTGCGAAACGCCTATCCCAACCATGCCATCCTGGCGGAAGAGAGCGGCAGCAAGAGTGGCAACGAATTCCAGTGGATCATCGATCCGCTTGACGGCACCACCAACTATCTGCACGGCTTTCCCCAATTCTCCATCTCGATCGCTCTGAAACACAAGGGTGTACTGGAACACGGGCTGGTCTATGACCCGCTGCGTGACGAGATGTTTATCGCCAGCCGTGGAGACGGCGCTCTGTTGAATGATCGGCGCATCCGCGTAACCAACAGAAAAAGCCTGGACGGCGCGCTGCTCGGCACCGGCTTCCCCTATCGGGATCAATCCCATCTGGATGCCTACCTGGGCATGTTCCGTGCACTGATCAAGGATACCGCGGGCATTCGCCGACCGGGATCCGCCGCGCTGGATCTCGCCTACGTCGCCGCCGGACGCCTGGACGGTTTCTGGGAGCTGGGACTCTCGGAATGGGATTTCGCTGCCGGCGCCCTGCTGGTCAAAGAGGCCGGTGGAACCGTATCCGACATCAATGGTGGCGGACGTTTCTTCGAGACCGGTAACATTATCGCCGGCGGCTTGCGGCTCCACTCGGCCATGTCCAACGTCATCCGTCCCCACCTTACCGATCGACTGCGCGCGTAGCGAAAGGCCCTCTTCTCTGCCCCCGGTCCGCCGAAGCCGACACCCGGACAACCCGTATTCCGGGACCTCCCCCTCAAGTTTTCCGGATCCGTACCGATAACCGGTTAAGTTCGCAGGCGAGGCCATTCTCAATCGGGAATGCTGGAGATCGGGCACCATGAAGGACAACTCGGATATAACGACGACAATCAGTGACCGCGCACTGGAGATGGTCATGCGCGACGTGATGGATGGCCTGTTTGAACTCTCCCTGGAGTCCACATTCTCAGCCGATAGCGCTGATTTCGAGATCCTGGAGATTCGTCCGGCAGGAGCCCGCAGAGCCTCCCATAAGCCGACCGATGACCAGACAACTCATGCCGAGATCATCGACTTCCCGAATCTGAAACGCGCCTGCGGATGATTCTCCTCCGCGCATAAAAAAACTCCGCCGATGCTGCATGTCCGGCGGAGTTTTTTATATTTGAAATCTTACCGACGCAGGTCAGGGTTCCGCATCCACTCCCGTACCCTCCTTCACCACCGGCATCAGGTCCGCCTTGCTGACACCCAGCATCAGCGCCGCGGTACTGGCCACGTAGATCGATGAATAGGTACCAACCACGATACCAACGATCAGCGCAAAGGCAAAACTGTGAATGATCTCGCCACCAAACACAAACAGTGCGACCAGCACCAGCAGCGTGGTCAGCGAGGTCATCAGGGTACGCGACAGGGTCTGGTTCAGCGAGCTGTTGACAATCTCCACCGCGCTCCCCTTGCGCATCTTACGGAAATTCTCACGAATACGGTCGAATACCACGATGGTATCGTTCAGCGAGTAGCCGATAACCGCCAGCACCGCCGCCAGCACGGTGAGGTCAAACTCGATCTGGAAAATAGAGAAAATTCCCAGCGTGATCAGCACGTCATGAATCAGGGCAATCACCGATCCCAACGCGAACCGATACTCGAAGCGCAGCGCCACGTAGACCAGAATGCCCATGAGGGCATACAGCACCGCCAGCCCTCCGTCTTCGGCCAGCTCGTCACCGACCTGCGGCCCGACGAATTCGACCCGACGCAGCGTTGCTTCACCAGCTTCCGCCTGTTTTAGCGCGGCGAACGCGCGATCGCTGAGTTCGGCACTCGCCAGCTCCGCCTGGGGAGGCAGACGCACCAGTACATCCCTGGATGTACCAAAGTGCTGTACCAGCGCATCGCTGAAACCACCCTCGGCAAGCACACTCCTGACCTTGGCCAGTTCCACCGCCTTCTCATAGCTAACCTCCACCAGGGTTCCCCCGGTAAAGTCGATCCCCAGACTCAGCCCGCGCATCAGGATGGAGCCGATGGAAACCAGCACCAGCAGCACGGAGAGGATGGTGGCAATCTTGCGCTTGCCCATAAAGTCGATAGAGGTTTTTCGTTTAAAGATCTGCATCAGGGTCATCCAAATCAGATACTGAGCCTGGCGACACGCTTACCGCCATAGATCAGATTGACCACGGCTCGGGTGCCGACAATGGCGGTGAACATGGAGGTGAGGATGCCGATAAACAGGGTGACGGCAAAACCCTTGATCGGCCCGGTACCAAAACTGAACAGCACCACGGCGGCAATCAGCGTGGTGATATTGGCGTCCACGATGGTGGAAAGCGCCTTCTCATAGCCGGCATAGATACTCGCCTGGGGGGTACTGCCGACCCGGATCTCTTCACGGATTCGTTCAAAGATCAGCACATTGGCATCCACCGCCATGCCGACCGTGAGTACGATACCGGCAATGCCCGGCAACGTCAGGGTCGCCTGCAGCATGGAGAGTATCGCCACAATGAACACCAGATTCAGCAGCAGCGCCAGATTGGCCACCAGACCGAACACCTTGTAATAGACGGCCATGAAGACCATCACCACGACCAGGCCGATCACCACTGAGGTGAATCCCTGATCAATATTGTCCTGCCCCAGACTCGGACCGATAGTTCGCTCCTCGACAATGTCGATCGGCGCCGCCAGCGCCCCGGCGCGCAGCAGCAGCGCCAGATCGTGCGCCTCTTCCGGGCTGTCCAGGCCGGTGGTCTGAAAACGGCGCCCGAACGGCTCGAGGATATTGGCGACGCTGATCACCTCTTCCACCTGGACCTTGCGGGTCACCGGTTCGCCATTGACGATACGGGTATCCTTGCGGGTCTCAATGAAGACCACCGCCATCGGCTTGTTGACATTTTCCGTGGTGACGTTGCGCATACGGCGCGCACCCTGGCTGTCCAGGCTGACCGACACCATGGGGCTGCCGGTGCGCTGATCAAACCCAGAGGAGGCATCGGTAATCTGGTTGCCGGTGACGATTACCCGCTTTTTCAGCAGGACCGGCCGGCCATCACGGGTCTTGTACAGCTTGGAACCGGGCGGCACCTTGCCGGCCAGCGCATCCTCCACGCTGTGTTCCGTATCTACCAGTCGATACTCCAGCGTTGCCGTTGCGCCCAGCAGTTCTTTCAGTTTCGACGGATCCTGGGCACCTGGAAGCTGTACCACAATGCGCCGCTCTCCCTGCTGCTGGATCACCGGCTCCGACACACCCAGGGCGTTGACCCGGTTACGCAGCGTGGTGATATTCTGATTCAGGGCAAACTTCTTCACCGAGCGCTGTTCACTTGGACTGATTTTCACCTGAATCAGGTACTCCCCGCCTTCATCCAGGGGCTGAAGCAGCAGGTCACGAAACTCATTGCCGATCACATCCAGCGCCTTATCACGCAGGTCAGCCTCCTTGAAGGTGACCAGCAACGCGTCATCACGGGTCGCCAGGCGGCTGTAGCGCAACTTCTCATTCCGCAACAGGGTGCGGATATCACCATTATAGCGCTCCATGGCCTGGCTGACCGCGGCATCCATATCCACATCGATCAGCACATGGATACCACCCCGCAGATCCAGCCCCAGATACATGGGCAACGCCCCTATGCTCTGCAACCAGCCCGGTACATCCGTCGAGAGGGTCAGGGCCTGGGTATAATCCCCTCCCAGGGTGGTTTCCAGAATCTCCTTGGCCCGCAACTGACTCTGAGAGTCGCTAAATCTGACCAGCAGCTTGTCTGCCCCCGCTTCTATCGATTTGATTTTGATTTTTGCATTGCTCAGGGCGGTTCGGACGGTCGCCTCGGTCGCCGGATCGACAGATGCACGGCGGCTGCCGCTGATCTCCAGTGCGGGATCCTGGTCGAACACGTTCGGCAAGGCATAGACCAGACCGAGCAGTACCAGCACCAATACGAGGATGTTCTTCCAGAGAGGATATCGGTTCATCGTTATCTGTTATTGTGGAAGCGCTACACAGGCATGCCCGAAATGATCCGACCTGCCCCTACGAAACAGCCGACCCACAGGGGTCCGGCCAGTGATTAAAGCTCTTTCAGGGTACCTTTGGGCATGATGGCCGCCACCGCCTGACGGCGGATCTTGACCTCGACGCCTGTGGCGATTTCAACCTTGACGAAATTTTCGCCCAGGTCTGAGATCCTGCCCATCAAGCCGCCTTCGGTCTGCACTTCATCGCCCTTGGCCAGGGTTTCGATCAGCTTTTTGTGCTCCTTTTGACGCTTCATCTGCGGACGAATCATCAGAAAATAGAGCATGATGATCAGGCCGACCGGCAGGATCAATCCTTCCAAACCGAGTGCGCCAGAACCGCCGCCAGCAGCCTGAGCCATGGCATCTGAAATAAAGAAACTCATGGTGTTCTTACCTTAAGTCAAGTGGTCAATATGAACTGATTCGGCACGGACCACACCGCGCGTGAATCACAAGCCGGGCATTATGCCACAGTTGTCATGATTAAAGAATTTATGCTGATAACCCGATCCGTCAGGACGCACCCTACTGACCCAGAATGCGGTCACGAATACGGCTTTTCAAGTCGAACAGGTCAGGCCCGCATGGCGTAAAAATCCCGGACAAAGGCGTCGAACCGCTGTTCCGAGATAGCCTTGCGGATATCGCGCATCAACGCCTGATAATAGTGCAGGTTGTGGATGGTATTCAGGCGGGCACCCAAGATCTCATTACAACGCTGCAGATGCCGCAGATAACTCCGGCTATAGTTGCGACAGGTGTAGCAGTCACACAGCGGATCCAGCGGACCGGTATCCTGGGCATGCACCGCATTGCGAATACGCACCACACCCTGGTGGGTAAACAGATGACCATTGCGGGCATTACGGGTGGGCATGACGCAATCAAACATATCGATACCCCGCCGCACGGCCTCCACGATATCCTCCGGGGTTCCCACGCCCATCAGGTAATGCGGTTTATCGGCCGGCAGTCGGGTGGAGAGGAAATCCAGCACCCGCCAGCGATCAGCGGACGGTTCGCCCACCGACAGCCCGCCTACGGCATAACCGTCAAAACCGATCTCCATCAGCCCATCCAGCGACCGCCCTCGCAGGGATTCATAAACCCCTCCCTGAACAATACCAAACAGGGCCGACGGATTGTCACCATGGGCCTGCCTGCTGCGCTCCGCCCAGCGCAGGGAGAGTTCCATGGAGACTCGCGCCTCCAGTTCCGTGGCGGGATAGGGTGTGCATTCGTCGAAAATCATCACAATGTCGGAGCCGAGCTTGCGCTGCACCGCCATCGACTCTTCCGGCCCCATGAATATCCGGCTGCCATCAATCGGTGAACGAAAATGGACTCCCGCTTCGGTGATCTTGCGCATCGCCCCGAGACTGAATACCTGAAACCCCCCGGAATCGGTCAGGATCGGCCGCTGCCAATGAATAAAGTCATGCAGATCACCATGGGCGGCGATGATCCCGGTACCGGGCCGCAGCATCAGATGGAAGGTGTTCCCCAGGATGATTTCCACACCACTGGACAGCAACTCCTCCGGTGTCATCGCCTTGACCGTGCCATAGGTACCCACCGGCATGAAGGCGGGCGTCGCTATCGAGCCACGTGGGAACGTGATCTGACCCCGGCGAGCAGCGCCGTCAATGTTTGTGACTTCAAATAGCATGATTCATATCAATTAAATAGACTTTAAAAACTTGACACACTGCAGCACATATTAGAAACTACGCATGTACTGAAAAACAACTCAGTGCACACTCCTCCATCCTCCTTTGGTGGATTTATTTACGCGGCAATCCACTTGCCGCGTTTTTTTTGTGCCGTCTTTTGCACAAGCGGTTTTTCCGCCATTAGACCCCATCCGGGCGCTCCAGAAACATCGCATCGCCATAACTGAAAAAGCGGTAGCGCCGGACAACCGCGTGCCGATAGGCCGCCATGATCCGCTCATACCCCGAGAATGCCGATACCAGCATCAGCAGTGTGGATTCGGGCAGGTGGAAGTTGGTCACCAGGGCATCGACACTGCGGAACCGGTATCCCGGCGTGATGAACAACCGTGTATCCCCATAAAAGGGGGCGATGTCACCTCCCTGTGAAGCCGCCTCAAGACTGCGCACACTGGTAGTTCCAACCGCCACCACCCGTCCGCCCCGGGCACGTGTCGCACGTACCTGCTCACAGACCTCTGGGCCCACCTCCACATACTCGCTGTGCATGACATGATCCTCCAGCCGATCCGCCCGCACCGGTCTGAAAGTGCCCGCTCCCACGTGTAGGGTGACCCAGGCGCACTCAATACCCAGAGTATCCAGCCGTGCCAACATGGCGTGGTCAAAATGCAGCCCCGCCGTGGGTGCCGCCACGGCACCCTCGTGCCGGGAGTAGACCGTCTGGTAGCGCTCCTCGTCCAGCGCTTCATCTTCGCGGCTGATATAGGGCGGAAGCGGCATATGTCCGAACCGCCGCATCAGCTCATGCAGATCCGCATCTTGAGTTTGGATAACGAACAGATCCTCCTGCCGCCCCTGTACAGTCAATACGCCGCCGCCTTCCAGCAATATACGACTGCCGGCCCTGGGTGACTTGCTGGCGCGAATATGCGCCAGGCCCCGATCCGGCGCCAACACCCGCTCGATCAGCAACTCAACCCGCCCGCCGCTCTCCTTGGTGCCGAACAGCCTGGCCCGCATCACCCGGGTATCATTGAACACCAGCAGATCACCCGGATTCAGCAGCGAAGGGAGGTCAGCGAACAGGCGATCCGCCAGCGCCGCCCCAGCTGATGGCAGATGCAGCAGGCGGCTGTCCTGACGGTTGCCGGTCGGAAACTGGGCAATCAGCTCATCGGGGAGGTCGTAATGGAAGTCGCTTCTCTGCATGGGGTGCGAATATTACCATAGACCGTCATATCGCCAAGGCTTCCACGGTGCGCCCAGAGGGATTGCACTGCCCCATGAAAAGACTATACTACGCGTCTCAAAATGCCGGGGTGGTGAAATTGGTAGACACAGGGGATTCAAAATCCCCCGGGGGCAACCCCTTGTCGGTTCGAGTCCGACCCTCGGTACCAACGCTTCAGAATCAAGCAGTTATGGTCCTTCTGTACCCCAGGGTACGATCCTTGGGTACAAAGGACTGCTTGATCGCATTCAACTTCAGGCCTTCGGCCAGAGAATCATCTGGGTACAGCGGAACAGGGCGATCTTGCGGCCAGTCGCCTCATCGGACACGACGGCATCCCATACCTGGGTATTTTTCCCCAGATGCTGGGCGGTCGCATGACAGACAACGCCCCCTTCCTTCACTGTGCCAAGGTGGTTACTTTTCAACTCTATAGTGGTGAATGATTCCGCGTTAGCCGGCAAGTGCGCGATAGTGGCATAACCGCACGTTGTATCGGCAAGCGCCACGACGCTTGCCGCATGCAGGAAATTATTGGGGGCAAAGTGAAGCTTTTGCACGGTCATACGACTGCGCAGGCTATTCACCGACAGCTCCACCATCTGGATCCCAAGGAACCCGGGCAAATACTCGGCCCCACGCTGGTTCAGTAGCTCAATCGAAACATCTTCTCTCAGCTTGTTCACTGTAATCTCCCTTCGTCGGATTCGCCGGCAATGCATTCGCCGTTGTGCCATCAGGAGGCAGGTATTGTTTTGTCCGGAGACAATCCTTACAGCCTCGCAGGGAGGGACCAGCTAACGGCTTTCCGGGCGCATCTGCTCCGGTCGCAGTTTGGTGGTGAAGTAGTCATCGCCCTCTTCTACATCGACCGGCTGTTCTTTTGCATCCACCAGCGGCTGCTCATAATCGTTCCAGCCACGCAGGCCGGTTTTGAGGGAAGCCACGTTGTTGAAACCGAGTACCTGCAGGGAGTTGGCAGCCAACACGCTGCGGTGACCGGAGCGACAGACCACCACGACCTCCCGGTCGCGCGCCTGCACCAGCTCCGGCTCGGTCTCTTCAAAGTCCCACTCGCAGGCCGATTCCAGAATACCGCGCGGTACACTTATCGAGCCGGGAATATGCATGGCGGCAAACTCTTCCGGTTCCCTTACATCGACGATCAGCAGATCGGGATTGGCCAGTTGGCGCTCCTCCAGATCCCACGGCATGATCTCTTTTACATCTGTCAGACAGTTACGGATCAGTTCTATAAAACGCATCATAGTGATAAGTCCTGCTACTACCCTGGGTTATCATTGATGGGGGTTACTGTTCACGGGAACAGAGGGCCTGTTCGACAGCAATGACCGCCGCCTCGACCCGTGAATGCACGTTGAGTTTGCGCAGGATGGATTTGACGTGCAGCTTGACGGTGCCGTCGGAGATGCCCAGATTACGGGCAATCACTTTATTGCTCTGGCCGTCCGCCAGCAGGCAGAGAATCTCTGCCTCACGCGGGGTGAGATCGGAAAAGACATCCCGGGCAGCGGTCGCCTGGCTCTCGCCCTGCACCGCCTTGGCCAGGATCCCGGTCAGCTCCGGTGCCACAATAGTGCCCCCCCCGACAATAGCGCGCAGGGCGTTGATCAGTTCATCCGGCTCCATATCCTTCAGCAGATAACCCTGGGCGCCTCCCTGCAGGGAGTTGATCACGTCGCTCTCGTCGCGGCTGGTGGTGAGCATGGCGATCGGCATGGTGAGCCCTTTCTCTCGCAATACCTGCAGCACCTCGATGCCGCTCATGTCCGGCATACGCATATCCAGCAGCACCACGTCGGGATGTTCCCGCGCCGCCAGTTCGATCCCCTCCTGGCAGTTACCAAAGGCACCGATCACATTGATTCCCCGGCGCTGCAACAGCTCCTGGAGCCCGATTCGAAACAGCGCATGGTCATCAATCAACAGGATACGCATCAGCGGGTCTCTTTCTGCTCACGCTTGCGGGCATGCAGGCCCGGATTATAAGTCAACTCCACCCGGGTGCCTTCCCCGGGCTCACTCTCGATCTTGATCTCCGCCCCTACCCTTCTGGCCCGCTCCTCCATGATGGAGAGCCCGATATGCTCTCCCGGATTGCCATTGGGGCGGACATTGTCAAAGCCGACACCATCATCTTCCACCAGCAGGCGATATTCACCTTCGGCGCTGCAGGTCAGCAGTACCCGTACGGTGTGGGCCTTGGCGTGCTTGCGGATGTTCGCCAGGCTCTCCTGCACAATGCGCAGCAGTTGCATCTCTTCACTGGCACCCATGTTCACCTGACGACAGCCGGATTGAAAAAAGATGGATACCCCGGTGTCCTGGCGGAAGCGCTGGGTTATCTTCTCCAGGGCGAGAATCAAGCCACGCTGATCCACCGGTGCGAGAAAATTGTTCAGCAGTTCCCGCAGTTCGGTGTGGGCCTCGTCCAGGCCATTCTTGATCCGCTCCAGCTCATTGCGCGCCAGTGAGCTGTCTCCCGGCTCCTGCTCCAGGGTTTCATCCAGCATGCGCACCTGGAAGCGCAAGCTGGCCAGGGTCTGCGCCAGGGAGTCGTGCAGTTCATGGGCCAGAGCGGTGCGCTCCTCGATAATGGAGAGCCGCCGCGCCTCTTCATCCGAACGGTGCTTGGCAATGGCGATACCCAGATGGCTGCCGATGGTATAGAGCAGATCATAGGTCTCCTCGCGCCCCTCCAGTCCCAGCTTTCTGATCAGCAGACGGTAGAGCCCCAGCACATCACCATGGAACTTGAGCGGCACCGTGATCTGCTCCAGTTCATCACTGCCATACATGTGACGCCCGTTGCGCCGGGAGCAGGCGACGGCATCGTGTTCACAGAGGACGTCGCCACTGGAGAGGGCCTTACCGCACTGACAGAGCGGTACCGGCAGCTGTTCGCTTTCGGTCAGAACCTGGTCATCCGGCCCGATACTACCCACCAGCCGCATCAACCCCTGGGGCGTCGTCAGCTGAACCGTGGCGGCCACGCCATGCACCATCTCCTTCAGGACCCGGAGAAACCGCAGCAGCAGTTCATCCATGTCATCCACCTGATTGATGCTGGCGGCCACGTCATAGAGCGCCTTGAGTCCGGTGGTCTGCTGGGCCAGCCGCCGGGTCTGTCGCGCCACCCGGTTGTCCATGTCCTCGTAGAGGTCGATCAGTTCGCTGCTGAGGCTGTCCAGGTCCCGGGCCAGTGGCCCCAGCACGCCCACATCATCAAACAGGAGCGTGGTCCAGGGCTCGCCCTGGCAGACATCGCCCACCGCCCGCTCGAGCTGCACCAGCGGAGCCAGCAACCGATTCCGCAACCGGTTGACGCCGACAATAAAGGCGGCAATCGCCACCAGGACGGACCCGAGAAACAGTAGCCCGATCCAGCCAGGCTCCACCCGCGGGGCGTACCAGAGAATCAGCAGCAGGCTGAACAGCAGGACCGCGGCAAGGGTGATCAACGGCCCCAACATGCGGGCGGCGACCAGCACTTGCAGATAGGGGTAGCGGCTGACAACGGTCAGCAGCAGGCCGCCGCCCTCGGGTGGCGTGGAACGCGGCAGCTTGTCGTCGTTCGCCATGGCCTTGCTCATTGTTCACCTTGCCTGGACAGGATATTCGGCTGGTTAGTAACATGTATTCGAAGTTGCTAATTTAGCACGATTTCTGATGACAGAGGAAACCGGCCGCTCCGCATGCAGAGGACGCCGGACCCTGCCCGTAAAAATGGTGCGTTTCCTGTTACCTTTTGAGTGGAGGACGCTGTTTTTTGCGGCTGCAAAGCGATCCATGCATTAGCCGACTGAAGCAACGCCTATCGCTGCACTTCGCCAGCGGGAAGAATTTAATCTTTGGGAAACATATGGGCAGCAGCCGTGATCCAATCATCTACTCAATAACATCAGCAGCTGCCGCGATGGCGCTTATCTGCCGCTCGCGCAGTACCCGCCCCAGTTCCGCTCCCTGAAATCCCTCTTCACTCAACCGGGCGGGCGCCACCGAAGCCATGGCACGCCCGGCATCGGCCAGCCATTCAGTGGTCTGTTCGGGGTGCTCGGGCCAAATCACGGCACACAGCAGCAGCAACCGCCGGAAACGCTCCGGCTGCTGCTGCGCCCGCCCGCGAATCAGCAGGTCCAGTGTGGCCTCGGCATCCCGCCGGGTAGCCGGAAGATAGAAGCGGGCCACCCCCTGCACCTGGGCCAGCAGGTCCAGATACTCCCGTTCAACCGGCAGCGCCTCCTTCAGCCAGCGGGTACGGGCCGGCCCCTGACAGAGGGAATGAAACAGCGCTGCAAACCGGACCAGCGGGTCGGCCCCGGCCGCCACTGCGCGCTTCAGCGCCAGGATTGGCTCGCTGACCGGCTGTTCCCCATGGGTGGCATCACCGCCGATCGCCTTGGCCAGCACCGGCAGCATCAGCGACAACGCCCCACAGCGTTGCAGCACTTCAAAGAAGCGCCACGGCTCCGGTTCCGGCAGGGCCCGCTTCAGCTCCTGCCAGATGCGCTCCGGCTTGAGCGCCGCCAGCTCTTCCGGGGTCGCCATCTGCTTCATCAGGCTGAAGGTCTCATGGGCCAGGGAGAAGCCCAGCTTCGACAGCCGGGCGATAAAACGTGCGGCGCGCAGCAGTCGTACCGGGTCCTCGGTAAAGGCGGGGGTGATGTGCCGGAGCCGGCGCTGCTGGATATCCTCCAGCCCCCCAACAAGATCGATCACCTTACCGTCCTCATCCTCCACCAGGGCATTGATGGTAAAGTCCCGCCGCTGCAGATCCTGTTCCAGGGTGACATCCACCCCGTACTCGACACTGAAACCCTTGTAGCCCGGCTCGGTCTTGATTTCGCGACGCGCCAACGCATACTCTTCGCCGCTATCGGGGTGCAGAAATACCGGAAACTGGCCATCGGCGCGGACAAAACCCCGCTCCAGCATCTCCGCCTCGGTACCCCCCACCACCAGCCAGTCCCGATCCTTGACCGGAATACCCAGCAGATGATCGCGCACCGCTCCCCCCACCAGATAGATGTTCATGCGGCACCTCCCTGTGCCGCACCCTCACAGGCGGCCTGCGGCCGTGAAAATTGTCTCTCCTGCCAATTTTTCATACCGTCTGCTCCACTTGCATGTTCCGCTCCTCCTGTTGCAGCTGCCACATCTCCCGGTAGACCCCCGCCTGCTCCAGCAGCTGCCGGTGGTTGCCACGCTCGATGATCCGCCCCTGATCCATCACTAGAATCTGGTCGGCGTCCACCACGGTGGAGAGCCGATGGGCGATCACCAGGGTAGTGTGATTCTCCGCCACCTCCCGCATGGTTTCCAGAATTGCCTGCTCGGTCTGGGTATCCAGCGACGAAGTCGCCTCGTCGAAGACCAGAATCCTCGGTTGTTTGAGGATCGCCCGGGCAATAGCGATGCGCTGTTTCTCGCCTCCCGAAAGCTTCAACCCCCGCTCTCCCACCAGGGTCTGATAACCCTGCGGCAGGGACTCGATAAAGCGCCGGATATGGGCCATACCCGCCGCCGCCTCGACCTCCTCCCGGGTTGCCTCGGGGCGGCCATAGGCCAGATTGTAGTAGATGGTGTCATTGAACAGCACGGTATCCTGCGGCACCACCCCGATCACCTGGCGCAGGCTCTCCTGGGTGACCGCGCGCACATCCTGGCCATCCACCAGTACCGCTCCAGCGGTCACATCATAGAAACGGAACAGCAGCCGGGAGAGGGTCGATTTGCCGGCCCCGCTGTGCCCCACCACCGCCACCTTCTCGCCAGGGCGGATAGTGAAATCCACATCCCGCAGGATCTCCCGCTCCGGCATATAGGAGAAGCCGACATGCTGGAAACGCACCTCGCCCCGCTTGAGTTGCAGGGGCGGAGCCTCCGGACGGTCCTGTATCTCCGGCTGCTGCTCCATCAGCTTGAAGATGAGATCCATGTCCGCCAGGGAGTATTTGATCTGGCGATAGACCATGCCGAGGAAGTTGAGCGGGATAAACAGCTGCAACAGGAAGGCGTTGACCAGCACCAAGTCACCGATGGACATGCTGCCGTCCACCACCCCGCCGGCGGCGAAGAACATGATGGCGGTCACACCGAGACCAATAATCCCACCCTGACCGAAATTGAGCAGGGACATGGAGTTCTGGCTCTTTACCGCCGCCCCTTCCCACTCCTCCAGGGTGCTGTCGAAGCGCGCCAATTCCAGCCGCTCATTGCCGAAGTACTTGACCGTTTCGTAATTGATCAAGCTGTCCACCGCCCGCGAGTTGGACTGGGACTCGAGCCGGTTCATGGTGTGGCGATAATCCATGCGCCACTCGGTCACGGCAAAGGTGAAGGCGATATAGACCGCCACGGTACCGAAGGTCACCAGGGTAAAAATCAGGTCGTAGTGGGTGAGCAGGATCACCGCCACCAGGGAGAACTCGACCACCATTGGAATGATGCTGAACACCATGTAGTTGAGAATCGAGCTGACGCTGCGGGTACCGCGATCCAGGTCCCGGCTGATGGCACCGGTCTGGCGTCCCAGATGAAAGCCGAGCGAGAGCCGGTGCAGGTGGGTCAGTACCTCGGTCGCCAGTCGGCGCATGGCGTGATAGCGCACCCGGGCAAACACCACATCGCGCAGTTCGTTGAACAGGGTGCTGCTGACCCGCAGGGCGCCATAGCCGATCAGCAGGGCCACCGGCAGGATCAACAGCGTCCCCTGACTGCGCTCCATGCCGTCGACGATCTCCTTGAGCACCATGGGGATACCCACATTGGCCACCTTGGCCGACACCAGGCAGCCCAGCGCCAGCAAAGCCCGTCCCCGGTAGCTCCAGAGGTAGGGAAGCATGTTTCTGAGATTCTTCCAGTCACGCCGATCACTGTGGGGACGCGTCTGGGCTTGACGAGTGTGTGCCATATAGAGAGACTGTTTAATAATTTACTAATACAGCGGGATTCTAGCCGAATTCCTGGGCCAACCGATATGACACAAGATTGCAGTTACAACGAACTTTACGCCCTGCAGGTGCTGGATGACAGCATGGAGCCGGAATTTCCGGCCAAGTGTATCATTGTCATCGAACCCTCCGAGGTGTGCGCCAGCGGCGCCTACGTGATTATTACCGTGGATGGCGAACGACTGTTCCGTCAATGGATCCGTGATGACCAGGGCCGGACGCGGCTGGTGGCGCTGAACCCGCAGTATCCGGGTACCGACCTGGAAGGCACCCGGCACAAGATCGAAGGGGTGATCGTTCAGCGCAATATCCGCCGCAAGATCAAGCACTACAAACCCTACGAAGAGAACAACGGTCTGGTGAACTGACACCCGTCCTACGTTCCTGGTGGATGCAATCAGGCTCCGAGCACCGTCTCCAGCTCGCGCCACAGCGCATCGTAGGCAACACCGGCGGCACTGCGCGGGGCAAAACTCCCCAGCGGGGCGCGAAAAAAACCCATCCGTTCAACGTCGCTGGCGTAGGGAATATGGGCCTGGAGCAGTTCAGGAAAACGCACCGGCAGCTGTTCGATCATCTCCAGATGCATGCGTTTGCGCCGATCCACCATGGAGAAAAACGGCATCCGCCTCACATCCCCCACCTTGTGTCCTTCCAGAAACTCTACCAGCTGTTCATAGGTGCGTAGTGACAGCGTCGTGGGAATGGTGGGCACCATCAGGGCATCGGCCGCGCGGAAAATATTTTCCGAAACCAGTGAGATGCTGGGCGGGCAGTCCAGATAGATCCGGTCATACTCTTCGGACAGGGGCCGTAGCAGCCGTAACAGCTGTTTCACCGGACCCTTGGCATCGCCCAACATCAGATCCATGTTGCGATAGGAGAAATCCGCCGGCAGCAGGTCCAGGTTAGTGAAATCGCTACCCCTGATCAGTCCATCCAGATCCCGCTTGCCCTTGAGCATCTTGCGGCCACCCCCCTTGATGCGGGGCTTGATGCGAAAGTAGTAGCTGGCCGCGCCCTGCGGGTCCAGGTCCCACACCAGCGTGCGCAAACCGGCCTGGGCCGACAGATAGGCCAGATTCACCGCCGTGGCGGTCTTGCCCACCCCGCCCTTGATGTTATAGACCCCGATAATCCTCATCCCCTCTCTCCGGCTGGGCTGGCATTTTTGCTGCTTTTTCTGCCTTGGCCAAACAGGGTCTCATAGGCTGTCACCTGCTCCGGACTGGCAAACCGGGCAAAGCGGTCGGCAAACATCAACCGACTCTCCTGCTGCCGTTTGAGCAGACCATCCACCAGCATGCCCATGGCCAGCAACGTATCCGCCGGCACCGCACCCTCCACCACCATCTGGTGGGCGAATTCGCGCAGCTTGTCCGCCTGCACCTCCAGATCCTGATAGTCCCCCAGATTATCGAGTAGGCCTTTCAGGCTTTTGATCAGGGTCTTGATCTGCTCACCGGGATAGAGACTCTGGAAAAACTCCAGCAGATAACGCAGTTTTTTACAGTTTTTGCGCAGCTCGTGCAGCGCCTCGGGCGGTGAATGGGCATGGATGGCCAACCCCTCCTCCAATACTCGCCGGAACGTGCTGTAGATGCGTTTAGCGGCCACTTTGCTAATCGGCTTGTGGGCGTGCGGGCCGGCCTCTGCAGAATCGGATGGTGTCAGCAGAAACCCGCGCCACTCCTTCAGCAGGGTGTGGAAATGGGGTGAATTGAGCTTGCGCACCATCGCCCGCTGCTCGATTTTCTGATGTGCCAGGAGAAAATCCTGCAGCGGATCCAGATCGGGTCGGTAGCGTTCCGGCAGGCTGTTGCGATAATCATCAAAGCCCAGTAGATAGACATCCAGATCCCGGGTGGGGCCGGTCAGCTGACCAATCCAGGTAAACCGCTCCTTGTACTTCTCCACCTCAACCTCGGGAAACACCCCCTTGATCTGGCTGAGCGCGGAGCGGGTGCGGCGTACGGCAACCCGCAGATCATGCAGAAATTCGGAATCCAGGTCGGCCCGGGTACCCGGCAGATTGGCCTCCAGGGTCGCCAGCAGGATACGGTGGATCTGCCGGGCCACCTCGCACGCCGGCATCTCTGGCTGCAGATTGATATCCAGTCTGGAACTGTAGTCGAGAGGCCGTCGATCGATGGCCGAAAGGGCCAGTGAAATCAGCGGGTCAGACTGCGACTGCAGCCCGAGTGAATCGGCCAGGAAGCGGCTGACCTGTTGCAGCGGCTTGGTATAGCCGCGTACCGGCAGTAAGCGGAGCAGGACCGCCATCGGTCGGTACTCGCCCCGCCCCGGCGGCCTGGCGTCCTGTTCCTGCAGGGCGATCCGCAGCACCGTCTTTTGCTCACTGTCCAGCAGCCTCAGCAGACGCTCCCGCCGGCGAATCTCAACCTGGGGCAGCAGGGTGCGCATCTGCAGGGTTGCCGCCAATCGTTCCCGCAACAGACCGAGTGGGTATGCCTGAAAGAAACCAGCCACCGGTCCGTCCAGAGGGATCGTCTGGTAGGCGGCGTCATCCGCCAGCTTGCGCAAAGTCAGCGCGTGGTGCCCCTGCCCGGAGAGCTCATCCAGCTGCATGCCGGCTTGAAACAGTCGCCAGTCAAAGCTGTCGTGCAACGTATGCCGGGTGATTTTCTCCGGCCCGCTGGCCAGCTGAAACTGTGCGGCCAGGGCCGTCACCACCTCCCCGATTGATTCTGAATCTCTCAGCTGATAGCGCAACGATGGCCGTTTCATCTTGTTGTACTCTGCCCTTGTCCCGGGAGTCTGAATTCCCTCGTCAGGGGCTAGATACTAATCAAGCGGGCATAAAATTACCATTACAGCGCCCCGCGCGCCCACGGGGCGCCAGCTACAGGCTCTTGGAGGTGATTTCAAACACATCCCGTGAGATACCCTCGGTATTCAGGATGCGCTCCAGTTGCGCCTTCATCAACCGCTGGCGGGCCGGGTCATAGCGCTGCCAGCGCGTCATCAGGCGCACCATGCGTGAGGCCACCTGCGGGTTGAGGCCATCCAGTTCCAGCACCCGGTCTCCCAGGAAACGGTAACCGCTGCCGTCCGCCGCGTGGAAGCGCACCGCGTTACCGGAACAGAAGGCTCCGATCAGGGCACGTACCTTGTTTGGATTGGCGATGGAGAAGGCGGGATGTTTCAGCAACGCCTGGACCCGCTGCAGGGTATCGGGTCGTTTCGACAGTGCCTGCAGGCTGAACCACTTGTCCAGCACCAGCGGATCACCCTGCCACTGTTGGTAGAACGCTTCCAGCAACTCGGCCGCCTCCGGGGTATCCCGATCGGCCAGCAGGGAGAGCGCGGAGATCACGTCTGTCATGTTGTGCCCGGCCCGGTACTGCTCGACACAGAGCTGCTGGATGGTCTCATCGTCCAGCTGCATCAGGTAGCCGAGGGCGAGATTTCGCAGGCTGCGCCGACCGATGGACGCGGCATCCGGTTGATATTCACCCGGCACTTCGTTGGCCCGGTAAACCGCCAACAGTTCATTTCTCAGCTCGGCGGCCAGGGTGGTCTTGAGCCATTCCCGGGCATGGTGAATCCCCTCCACATCCACCTCGGCCATCTGGTCACCCAGGTAGCTCTCGGACGGGAGCGTCAGCACCTCGGCCAGCAGTGCCGGATCGGTAGAACCATCGGTCAACGCCTGACGAAACGCGTCGATGAATCCCGTCGGCACGGCGCTGTTTGGATCAGCCACCAACTGCAGCAGAATACGCTGACTCAGGGTCTGGGCAGCATCCCAGCGGCTGAAGCCGTCACTGTCATGGGCCATCAGGAACATCAGCTGCGCATCACTGTAATCAAAGTGCACCTTCACCGGCGCCGAGAAGCCGCGCAGCAGCGAGGGGACCGGGGTTTCGGGGACCTGCTCAAACACAAACTGTTGGCGGCGCTCGCTGAGCTCCAGCATACGGGTGCCCCGGATGGGCGTGGACTCGCCCTCGAGTTGCAACGCCAGATCGGCGCCCCGGCCGTCCAGCAACCCCACCGCCAGCGGGATCAGGAACGGCGCCTTGTCCGGCTGGCCGGGAGTGGCCGGGCAGTGCTGCTCGACCGTCAGCGAATAAGTCTGACGCACGGCATCGTACTCGCCCCGGATGTTGAGTTCCGGCGTGCCGGCCTGGCTGTACCAGCGCTTGAACTGGGTCAGGTCACGCTTGCCTGCATCCGCCATACACTGCACAAAGTCATCGGTGGTAACGGCCTGACCATCAAAGCGCTCGAAATAGAGATCGGTGCCGCGCCGGTACGCCTCTGGACCGAGCAGGTTGGACTGCATGCGCACCACTTCAGCGCCTTTTTCATACACCGTCACGGTGTAGAAGTTGTTGATCTCCATATAGGATTCGGGTCGTACCGGGTGGGCCATGGGACCGGCGTCCTCGGCGAACTGGTGAGCGCGCAACAGCCGCACATCCTCGATCCGTTTTACCCCCCGCGAACCCATGTCGGCGGAGAACTCCTGATCCCGGAACACCGTCAGTCCCTCTTTCAGACTGAGCTGGAACCAGTCGCGGCAGGTGATGCGGTTGCCGGTCCAGTTGTGGAAATACTCGTGGGCGATGACCGACTCGATACCCTGGAAATCCCGGTCGGTGGCGGTGGCCGGCGAGGCCAGCACATACTTGGAGTTGAAGATGTTCAACCCCTTGTTCTCCATCGCCCCCATATTGAAATCGTTCACTGCCACGATCATGTAAATATCCAGGTCGTACTCGCGGCCATACTGCTGCTCATCCCAGCGCATGGCGTGCTTCAGCGATGCCATGGCGTGCGCGCACTTATTGATGTTTTCCGGCTCCACGTAGATGCGCAGCGCCACCTGGCGACCCGAGGGCATGGTGTGGCTATCCTCGATGAAACGAAGATCCCCCGCCACCAGGGCAAACAGGTAGGCCGGCTTGGGGAACGGATCGGCCCAGGTGATGCGGTGGCGGCCATCCTCCAGATCGACCGCCTCGGCCGGATTGCCATTGGAAAGCAGCACCGGGTAGCGCTGTTTATCGGCAGTAATGGTTGTGGTGAAGCGGCTCATCACATCGGGCCGGTCGAGGAACCACGTAATCTTGCGAAACCCCTCCGCCTCACACTGAGTACAGAACATGCTTCCCGATTTGTAGAGCCCCTCCAGGGCGGTGTTGTGCTGGGGGAAAATACGCACTTCACTCTCCAGCACGAACCGGTCCGGGACCTGCTTGACAGTAAGCCCTGCGTCATCCTGGGCATAAGCGGCAGGGGCGAGTGGCTCCCCATCCAGCGCGAGGGAGAGCAGTTCCAGCTGTTCACCGTGCAGGTACAGGTCCGGTGATCGGGTCCCGGCCGCGGGATTTCTGCGCAGTGCCAGCCGGGAGCGGACCCGAGTCTCCGCCTCATCCAGTTCAAACCAGAGACTAACCCGATCAATGAGAAATTCCGGGGGCTGGTAATCCTTGAGGTAGATGGTGCTGGGCGTGTCTCTAAGCATGGAGGGTCTCTTGATAGCTGGAAATTCGGGACTGATACAATAGATCAGGATTCTATTCCACGATTCAACCCTACATGGAATAACGATATTACCCCCGATCGGGCAGAGACCGATTCAAGATTTTTCCTGCCGCGTGCCATTCGGTGACTGCAGTTCCTGGTGGAATCGGTACGTATTGCGCCCTCCCTGCTTAGCCCGGTACATTGCCAGATCAGCGTTTCTGAGCAGCTCGGTCTGCCCAGTCCCATCGCGCGGATAGCAGGCGATGCCCAGAGACGCCGAGATCCGCTGCTGCGTTCCCGCCACGCTGAAGGGCTTGAGCATCTGTTGCAGTATCTTGCGAGCCAGACTCTCAATCGCCTCCCGGCTATCGACGCCGGCAAGAATAATACTGAACTCATCACCCCCCATGCGTGCCACGGTATCGCTGCCGCGCACACAGTCGATGAGTCGGCGGGCAGCCTGTTTGAGCAGCTCATCCCCCGCCTCATGACCCAAGGTATCATTGATCTGCTTGAAGTGGTCAAGATCGACAAACAGCAGGGCAAAGGTCTCATCATTGCGTTGTGCCTTGAGAATGCTCTGATTCAGCCGATCATGAAACAGGCTGCGGTTGGGCAGTTTGGTGAGCATATCGTGATGCGCCTGGTGCCAGATCTTCTCCTCCAGCGCCTTACGTTCGGTGATATCGGCAAAGGTGACCACCGCTCCGAGCAACTGGCCGTCACGCATCAGCGGGTGGGAGCGGAACTCGACCCGAAACGAGCTGCCGTCAGCACGTCGAAAATACTCCTCCTCGCTGTGGACTGCCCGTCCCTCACGCAATGCGGCCTGCAACGCAGGTTCATCTGTCCCACCCCGTGCAGAGTATTCCGGGCGCTTGTCATGCACGGTTGCATAGGCGTTTTGGCCGATCAGCGCCGAGTCATCCGCATAGCCGAGCAGACACAGAGCCATCGGGTTGCAGAAGGTGAAACGACCGGCATTGTCTATCCCGTAGATGCCTTCACCCGAAGAGTCAATCAGCAGCCGTAGCTCCTCCTCGGCCTGTTCCCGGTCATGAACCTGCTGGCGTAACTCGGCCGTGCGTTGCTCCACCACCCTCTCCTGTTGCTCCTTGGCCGTTTTCAGCAACAGCATCTGGGCACGGGAGCGGGACAGGGCAAACAGCGTAAGGCCCGATAACAGCAGCCAGACCGCAAAATGGATTCCGGCCATGTTCCACTTCTGCTCAATCTGCGGGCTCAACAGGGACCCAGCCTTGAAACTGACGCTCGCCCCACCGCGGATATCACCGACCTTGTAGCCCTGCTTCTCATGGCACTTGAGACAGGCTTTATTGGTGACCAGCGGCGCCATGAAGCGATAGACCGCCCCCTTGCCCTGGCCGACAAAGCCTTGCACCCGCTTCGAGCCGGCCTCAAACGCCTCCAGCGCCCGGGTCTCCCAAGGATCGGCAGCATTGTCGGGGTTGATCGGTTTGAGGCTGGTCAGATGCACCCTGATATCCGACAGCTCCTCAACCACATAGGTGAGCTGGCGCGTCATGAAGGCGGGATTGAGCAGGGTGAGCGGCTTGCCGGAGGGTGTGCTGATATCCCGCTCCTGAATCTCCAGGTAGGGGTTAGGTTGGGTCTCCCCGTCTACCAGGACGTAGACACCACCGTGGCGCGCGTTCCACAACCGCACGGACTCAACCATCTTGAATACAAACTCGGCACGGTTGGCCGCGATCTCCCGGGAATGGCGGTCCAACTCATTCCAGTTCCAGGTAAACGATATGCCGACCACCACTGCCCACAGCGCCAGAGGGATGAGCCAGAAGGTATGATTGAGGATATAGCGCTGCATAGTCTCTACACTCTTGATCAGTTGGATCATACTATACCTTCAACCAGCGTTTTAGCTGTAGACGTATAACTCATGAGCACTACCTGGACCCCCCTCATAGCGCTTGATAGGATAGTGCAGTCCTCTGCAATTTAGAGATTGAATATGTCAAAAGTCGTGATGTACACCACTGCCATCTGCCCCTATTGCATGCGCGCCAAGGCGCTGCTCGAGCGCAAGGGAGTAACATTTGAAGAGTTGCGCATAGAGGGCAACCGTGAACGGATGCGCGAGATGATCCAGCGCAGCCGACGCAATACCGTGCCCCAGATATTCATTGGCGACTACCACGTGGGCGGCTATGACGATATGGCCGAGCTGGACATGATGGGCAAGCTGGATCCACTGCTCGGCCTGGAACCGCAGGGTGAGCCGGACATCGTCACATGAGCACACAAGAGTGCACGCAGGATATGCGCCTGGACAAATGGCTCTGGGCGGCGCGCTTCTTCAAGACACGTCAACTCGCCATCGAGGCGATCAACGGCGGCAAGGTGCACCTCAACGGACAGCGCACCAAACCGGGAAAAACCATCACCGTCGGCAGCCATCTCACCATTCACAAGGAGTCCCTGGAGTGGGATCTCCGGGTCAGCGTGCTCCCCAGGCAGCGACGCCCGGCCAGTGAAGCGATCCATTTCTATCAGGAGAGTGAGGCCAGCCGGGTGAAGCGGCAGCAACAGATCGAGGAACAGCGCCTGCTACGGGCCGCCGCACCACGCCCCGCTCCGGGCAAGCCCAGCAAGCGGGACAGACGCATGATTCACAGCTTCACCGGCAAAGATCGCTGACATGGACCAGGACGCCTATCGCAAAACCTACCGGCAGATCAACGAACGCGCCTGCCTGTTTGAGAAATGCCTGTTTGCCGGCCATGCCGGCTGCTCCCAGTCGGAGCGCTTCAATCTGGCGGAGCGCGAAGGCATTCACTGCAAGTCGGACGAGGCCCAGTCGCAATGTGCCGAGTTGCTGGGCCTGCTGCGCCACCACAGCCGTTTTGCCCTCAAATCCAGCGACCAGAGTGGCGTCCTGAGTCATGCCCAGGCACTGCGCATCCAGGTTGGCGGCATTCGCGGGCTTGATCTGGTGATGGAAAAGCGCCGGGAGCCGGCGCTGTTTGTCCCGGATATCTACTCACTCATCCGTCGCGCATGCGAGTCACATGAGAAACTGAGCGCCCTCCCCTTCAACGCGATCATTCAACAGATCGCCGCCTTCAAGGGACGCCACGGCTGACACCAGCCTCCACCTCCCGGTCCTGCAGCGTCTACACTCTGGACAGACAGACGAACCGCACGGCCTGTCACCACTTGTTGATCGGGGTCATGGCATCCCGGGGCATCTTCCAGTGGGATAACAAGAGATTTCAAAACACCGTTAGTTAACTTCCGAGGAGAGCATGATGCCTGCTTACACCACCCAGGATATCCGGAATATCGCCCTGGTGGGCCAATCAGGCGCCGGTAAAACGACGCTGGTCGAGGCCCTCTTGTATCACGCCGGCGTGATACAGAACCAGGGTTCCATCGAACGGGGCGACACCGTCTGCGATTTCGACCCGCAGGAGAAACGCTACGAGCATTCACTGGATGCGGCCCTGGCCCATCTGCAGATAGAGAACACCCATGTCAATCTGCTGGATACCCCGGGGCTGATCGACTTCTTCGGCCGCGCCTTCGGCGTCCTGCAGGCGGCAGAAACCACGGCGGTGGTGATCAATGCCGAAACCGGCATCGAGCCGGCCACCCTGGCCATGATGGAGCATGCGAAGAGTGATGACCTGTGCCGAGCCATCATCATCAACAAGATCGATGCGGACAATATTGACCTGGAGGGTCTACTGAAGCGTGTACGCGAAACCTTCGGCGATGTCTGTCTGCCCCTCAACCTGCCGGCCGCCGAAAAAGGTAAGGTGGTGGACTGCTTTTTCACCCCGGACGGCGACCCGACCGCCTTCTCCTCCGTGGCCGAGGCCCATACCAACATCGTCGACCAGGTGGTGGAGATGGACGAACAGCTGATGGAACTCTACCTGGAGCAGGGTGAAGAGTTGAAATCGGCACAGCTGCACGATCCGTTCGAGGCGGCACTACGCGACGGGCACCTGATTCCGGTCTGCTTTGTCTCGGCCAAGAGCGGGGCCGGCATCAAGCAGTTGCTGAAAATCATCACCCGGCTGCTGCCCGACCCGACCGAGGGCAATCCACCCCATTTCCTCAAGGGGGAAGCGCCCAAAGCAAAACCGGTCGAGGTATTGCCCGACCCCGACCGGCATGTGGTGGCCCATGTATTCAAGGTGAGCAACGACCCGTTCCGGGGCAAGCTGGGCATGTTCCGGGTCTATCAGGGGACAATCACCCCCAACACCCAGCTGTTTATCGGTGATTCCCGCAAGCCGTTCAAGCCGAGTCATCTCTACCGTATCCAGGGTAACGGCCAGACCGAGATGGCCCAGGCGATACCGGGTGATATCTGTGCCGTGGCCCGGGTTGACGAAATCTTCCGGGACGCGGTCCTGCACGACTCCCACGACGAGGATAATTTTCACCTGCAACCGGAGCAGTTCCCGATGCCCCTGTTTGGCCTGGCGGTGATACCGCAGAAACGGGGGGACGAACAGAAACTCTCCGATGCCCTGCTGAAGATCGCCTCTGAAGACCCCTGTCTGACCATCGAGCATGACACCCAGGCCAACGAAATGGTGATCCGCGGCATGGGTGAGCTGCATCTGCGGGTGATACTGGAACAACTCAGCGAGCGCTATAACGTTGCCGTGGAGACCCGCCCTCCCAGCATTCCCTACCGGGAGACCATTAGTGCCTCGGCAGAAGGGCATCATCGCCACAAGAAACAGACCGGTGGCGCTGGCCAGTTTGGCGAAGTGTCGTTACGGGTGGCGCCACTCCCCCGTGGCGAGGGTTTTGTATTTGTCGACGAAGTGAAAGGCGGCGTGATACCCGGCCAGTTCATTCCCGCAGTTGAAAAAGGGGTGCGCCTGGCGCTGGAGGAGGGTTTTATTGCCGGCTATCCGATCCAGGACCTGCAAGTGACGGTGTATGAAGGAAAATACCACGCCGTGGACTCCAAGGAGATCGCCTTCGTCATGGCCGGCAAAAAGGCCTTCCATGACGCCCTGGAGAAGGCACGGCCAATGGTGCTGGAACCCGTGGTTAATATCAGCATCACCGCCAGCGGTGACGCCATGGGCGATATCACTGCAGACCTGACAGTCAAGCGGGGGCGTATTCACAATACCGAGATGACGCCGGATGGTCGCATGCTGATCAGTGGTCAGGCTCCGCTGGCCGAGCTGGAGAGTTACAGCACCAAACTCAAATCCATGACCGGGGGTGAAGGCACTTATGAGATCAGCTTCAGCCATTACGACCCGGTACCGGAGAATATTCAGCGCAGTCTGGCGGAAAAACATCAATTGCGGGTTCATCATCAGGATGAGTGAGGGCGATCAACCCGGCTATGTCCGGCTCGCCGGGATGTATGAGCCGAAGTCGGAACCGGTCACATAACAGGCAGATTACGGAAAATGGGTAAAGCGCCCCGTTTTACCCATCACCCTTGATCGCTTGTATTCAGGAACAGATACCCGAACTGGCAAACACGCCGTCCCGCTCTCTCTGTAACTCCTGCTCCATGGTGTAGTGCGGTTCATCGGCTTCCAGGCGAACCTTGCGATCACCGTGAAACAGCAGCCGCTCGATCACCGCATTGACATCGCGAAATGATCCGGTCTGCAATTCGACCAGTTGATCATAGACCGCCTTGTCCAGCGAAACCTGTATCTGGTTATTCATGTCACACCTCTAACTTCGGTTATGCGTGGTGTGAAAATAGTATACTAATTTACTAGGTTATTCAAGGCGCGGCCGGTTCAACAAAGCAACGTAACTGCCGCGCTTCCCAACCGGCCCATCGATTGAGTGAGCCTGCTGAACCTCAACGGTATTTCATGCGTGTGTGCCAGCATGTCGGGATTGGCTGCCCACCCCCAAGCGACAGACCTGTTTCAGCGCTGGAAATTATTTGGAACGCGCTTTCGGCGCCGGTACATAATTGGCATCATTGGGATTGATGAATATAAACCGAAACTCACCATCGTCCAGCTGTACATAGTCCATTATCGCCTCATCCAGCAAGGCGACATATTGTGGCTCCATGACCACCTCGATACCGTTGCTGACACTGCGAATATCCTCATCCTTGGCTTCATCGAAGCCCATGAGGTAATCAATGCTGCCATCCTCTTTCATTCTGGCGGCCATACGGAGCACCATGCCTTCCGTACCGCCCTGTTCCGCTGCGTTGCGAATCTGCTCAGCTGCATTTTCCGTGATTTCAAACATGCGAATACTCCATACCGCTATGGGATGATCTGCCAGTGAGATTACCCCGGTTATACCTGCCCTTTCAATTATCTGTCGTGCCGTGCGGGCTGTTGCCGCGCCAGCGGGCACTGGTTATCCGTTATGTACTGTTCTTGTTTCTGCATTGGCGCACATGCGCCAGAAAACGCTCAATCCAGTGATTGCCACCCACATCCCGCAGGTGGGTATAGCTGGCCAGGAGGTTTTTATAGACAATACCGTCATTGACTCCGTCAATACCGGTACCCCGGGTTACTCTATAGGCAAACCGGGTTCCCGGTGCCAGATTTTCCAACGCCGAGTAGTGAAATTCATGTGCGGCGATTTCGGCACAGCATCCGGACACTTGCGGCCAGGGGCTTGCTCCGGTCTCCTCCAGGCGCACATAACCCCTGCCCTGGGGACGTTCATGCATCACCACGTCACCGGCGATGGCACCGACCATCTCGCACTGTCGACCCTGCCATTTCAGGCTGCGCGCCAGGTACATCAGCCCGCCACACTCGGCATAGACCGGGCCACCCTGTTCAATAAAGTCACGGATTCCCTGTCGCAGTGAACGGTTGGCCTCCAGCGCCTCCATGACCATCTCGGGAAATCCTCCGCCGATGAAGAGTCCGTCCACCGGCGGCAGCCGCGGGTCATTCAGGGTATCAAAGGGGACCAGTTCAACGCCCAGATCATGCATCTTCTGCAGGTCGCCCGGATAATAGAATCCGAATGCCCGATCCCGGGGGTAACCGATGCGCAGCCGTTCAGGCACAAGCGGTAACGCGGCCGGTTCGGTGTACTCCAGCACCGGCACGTCAGCGGCGATGGCCAGTATCCGCTCCACATCCACCTGTTGGGCGATCTTCTCCCCCAGCAGGTTGATCTGTCTCTCTGCCCGTTCGCTCTCATTGCTGGGCATCAGTCCCAGGTGGCGCTCATCAATCACCAGTTCAGGGGCACTGTGCACCGCCCCCACCACCGGCAGGTCGGTATAGTGATCAATGACACTACAGAGCTTTGCTTCATGCCGGCTGCCGCCAACCTTGTTCAAGATCACGCCTGCGATACGCACATTCGGATCAAACGCCTGGTAACCCAGAATCAGCGGGGCGATGCCTCGGGTCATGCCCCGGGCGTCAATGACCAGAAACACCGGCGCCTGCAGTTGCGCCGCCAGGGCCGCATTACTGTTGCTGCCGTCCAGGTCGAGGCCGTCATAGAGCCCCTTGTTGCCCTCGATGACACCGATCTCTGCGGTCGCCATGGCCCGACCAAACGCATCGCCGATCTCCTGTCGGGACATGGTGAAAAAGTCCAGATTGACACAGGGACGGCCGCTGGCGGCAGTGAGCCAGAGCGGATCGATATAGTCGGGACCTTTCTTGAAGGTCTGCACCTGCATGCCGCGATGGCACAAGGCAGCCGTCAGACCGATCGACAATGTCGTCTTGCCTGATGACTTGTGGGCGGCAGAGATGAAGAAATAGGACATAGGTTTCAGTTCGATGACCCGGTTTCCAGTCCCATGGCCGGGGACTGGCGGCGGCCTACCTGAGGCCTATAGTCACCCTTCCGGTTATCTCTGTAAAGCGGGGGGAAAGCGATTGCAGAATGGGCAAGGCCGTAGGCACGGCCGAAGTCGCTCCTGCATGGGCGCCCCGGAGCGGCTTCAGCCGCGATGCCTTCATCGTCGGATCACCCGGCCGTCAGCACACATATCTGAAGCGCGCCAGGCACGGCAGCTATGGTGGTCAGACACATTCACCTTCAGCCGGATCTTCCAGACTTTCCGGCAGCACGCGCAGCATACGCGCACCAATGGCCACCAGTATCATGGAGACGGCGATACCGGCAATACCCAGCAGGGCTTCAGCCAGCGAGGGCGTGTAGGCGGCTACAACACCATCGAAGAAGCTGCTCTCCAGCACCTCTTTGCCCGGAAATAGGTTCATCGGGAACGCCTGGCCACCGATCACGATCACATAGAGCTGGAAAAAACCGCCAATCAGTACCAGCAGGGAAGCCACGGCAATGGCAAACCGGGAGCTGGCGAATGCCGGCGAATAGAGCAGAAACAGGGGGATGATTCCGCCAAGCAGCACCTGTCCGATCCAGAACATGTTGCTGTAGATGCCACCCTCCAGCAGAATAAAGCGTTCCACCCCGTGATGCTGGGCCATATAAAGATTGGTGAGGTGGTAGACCAGTGCAAAATAGAGCACGGCACCGACAAAAACGCCCAGCAGATTCTTCAGCTTCGCCAAGCGCAGATCACCGATGGTGCGATCGGCCCACCAGTAGGCGGCCATCAGGGTGATAATGAAAAAGGCCAGACCGTAGCTGAATGACATGATGACGAACATCGGCGCCAGTATGGCCGCATCATACGCCTCACGCGCCACCAGGAAACCGAAAATGGAGCCGGTACCGGTGGTCAGTGCCAGGCGCCAGAAGAAGGCGGCAAAACCGAGCGGGCGTTTGAGCGGTTCAAACTTGCGGTCCATCATGGCCCAGAGATAAAGAGCGACAATAGTAAAAAAGCCGGTATATAGAATAATGTTCCAGGCAAAGATGGATTTGAAGTTATAGGTGGTCATGGCCACGATGAGTCGGTCCGGGCGGCCCAGATCCAGCAACAGCACCACCAGGCCACCGGCCAGCAATCCAATCGACAGCAGCCCGGAAAAACGGCCCAGCGGCTTGTACAGCGGGCCGCCAAACACGGAACCGATGGAGGCCACGTTCAAGGCGCCGGAAGCCGCCACGATCAGGAAAATGGCAAACACATGGGGCAGGCCCCAGACGATCTGGTTGCTCATGCCGGTCACGAAATGACCGTTGTGTTCCATGTAGAAGGCTGCCGCCATCCCCACCAGAACAATGAAAGCGAGGGAGGCCAACCCTCCCCAGTAACGGGGGGAACTGCAGTAGAGCTCGCGGTATTGTGTTTTTATCATCGACTTCTCTCTCACCGCTCAGACATTGGTATAGCGAACGCCGGTATTCAGCTCGAGATCGGCTCGAATCTGACGACTGTGGTGCGCCTTCAGCGCCTGGGCAATTTCGCTCTCCGGGTTCTTCAGATCACCAAACAGGATCGCCTTGTGTCCTTCGCTGTTGCAGGCATCCTGACAGGCGGTTGTCTCCTGCCCCGCATCGATTCGTTGCACACAGAAGGTGCACGACTCCACGCAGCCCTTGCCCCTTGGCACGCTGGTTAGCTGCTCGGCGATATCCTGATGGATGAATGAACGGGCCTTGTAGGGACAGGCCATCATGCAGTAGCGGCAGCCGATACAGATATGCCGGTCCACCAGGACGATACCATCGGCCCGCTTGAATGAGGCGCCCGTCGGACAGACATCCACACAGGGGGGATGTTCGCAATGCTGGCACAGCATCGGCAGCTGGGATATCTCGCCGGTCTGGGTATCGCGCAGCTTCACCTTGCGAATCCATTGCGGGCGCTGGGCGTTCCACATCTCATCCGATTGCCCCTGGGGACGCTGGATAAGATCGATGCCGTTCTCCTTGTCGCACGCCTCTACGCAGGCACTGCAGCCATCGGCGCACTTATTGGTGTCGATCAACATGCCCCAGCGCACGGCACTGGAGACGCCCTCATCAGACCCGGCGTTGGCAACGGCCAGCAAGACACCCGGTACAACCGTGGCGGCTCCAGCCGCCAGCACCGTCTTGCCGATAAAATCCCGCCGCTGCAGATCAGGCTGGTCATTATTAATGCGCATGATCAGTTCCCCTCAATCTTGGCATGCAGCCGAGCCAGTTCATCACGGCTCAGGGAGAGCTGCCGGCCGGCAGGTTGGAGCAGGCCGAGCTCCGGATGGCCGTCAGCCGCCTCGCCCTCGCCCATTGCCGTGCTGTCACCGCTCCTGCTTTCCGGCGTCTTGCTGTGACACTGGAAGCAGGTGAGGCTGACGGCCACATAACTGTGGCAGGATGCACAGAACTGGCCTTCGGCATTCACCGGCTTGTAGGCGCCTGAACTCTCCTTCTCCGCATGACAATCGACACACCCGGCCAGACTGTACCGGGTGTCCCGGATGCCCTGATGTACCGTGACATTCCGGTCATGCTTGAGATAGTCCATATGGTTGCGCCGCATCACTTCAGTAGGTGCTACACAAGTATCCAGACCTGCCGCCCTGGAGCCCTTCGTAACTGCGGAATCGCTGATGGCGCTGGTGGCGAGAAGCATAAGCGCCCCCCCCACGACCAGCCCAGCATATCGCCTGATGCCGGATAAACTACCCATTACTGCTCCTATTCGCCAAGACCCATCTGGATGTAGCCGGTCGGGCAGACATCGCTGCAGATGTGGCAGCCGATACACTTGTCATAGTCGGTATCCACGTAACGACCGGTGGTCGCATCGCTCTTCTTGACGCGGAACACCGCATCCTGGGGACAGAAGACCACGCAGTTGTCACACTCGAAGCACATACCGCAGCTCATGCAGCGCTTGGATTCCGCAACCATCTGCTCCTCACTGTAGGGGTGCAGACGTTCATGGAAGTGTCCCAGCACCACATCGGCCGAAGGCACCTCTTCGCTACGCAGGTTGCGCGGCGTGAAGGAGAAGTGGCCCAGGAACAGGTCGCTGGAGGGGATCACCTCCTGCTCGGCCCGGTTCTCATAATTGTGCACGGCATATTTGGACGCATCAGTGCCCCACTGATCAGCCGTCCTTGAATCAAAATGCTCCGGGGCCTTGCCCGCTTCATGCAGTTTCTCCAACAGATCGAAGTGATGCACATCCACCTTGGGGCGCTTAGCCTGCTCTTCCTGCTTGAGGAAGCGATCAATACTTTCTGCAGCAATAGAAGCCTGACCAATGGCAGTGGTCAGCAGATGGGGACGGACGATATCGCCCGCGACAAAATGTCCCTGCTTGCCCGGCACCTGGAAGAACTTGTCGGCATCGATCAGGTTGCGATCGTTGGCCAGATCCTCCAGGCCACTCATATCACCGCCCTGGCCAATGGCCGAAACGATCAGGTCCGCTTCCAGAATCCGTTCCGTGCCTTCAACCGGAATCGGTTTCATGCCGTCCATGGTGCAGTCACAAATCTTCAGGCCGGTGGCACGGCCATCTGCACCAACCATCACTTCCAGCGGCATGACGCCATCCAGAATGGTGACACCCTCGGTGGTGGCGTCCTGCACTTCGTGCTCGGCAGCCATCATCTTGTCCTTGGTGAACAGCGATGTCAGAGTCACGTCGGAACCCTGGGCGTCGGCGGTCACGGCCACGTCATGGGCGACATAACCATCCTGCACCACCAGTTCCGGGCGGTCGGTCGGGTTCTTATGCTTGACGTGACCCAGGCGACGCGCCACCGACACCACGTCAATGGAGGTATCGCCACCGCCGATACAGACCACTTTTTCAGCCGTAACCTTCATGCGGCCCTCGTTGAACGCCTTGAGGAAGGCGACGCCGGTGACACAGTTGGGGGTGCCTTCCCAGCCGGGAACCGGCAGGCCACGTCCACTCTGACAGCCCAGGGCCCAGAGCAGTGCGTCAAACTCCTTCTCCAGATCGGCTACCGCAACATCACGGCCGACGCGGGTCTTCATGCGCAGCTCCACGCCCATATCGACGATGCGGTTCAGTTCAGCATCCAGCGTGTTACGTGGGATACGATAACCCGGGATACCGTAACGCATCATGCCGCCCAGCCCCTCGTTTTCTTCGAAGATGGTGACACCATAGCCCATGCGACGCAGCTGATAAGCGGCGGACATGCCGGCGGGCCCTCCCCCGATCACAGCGACCCGCTTATCGATATCCGCACCCGGGGTGAACTTGTAGCCGTTGGCAATAGCCGAGTCGCCGATATACTGCTCGACAGCGTTGATACCGACAAAATCTTCCACGTCATTGCGGTTGCAACCGTCCTGGCAGGGTGCTGGACAGACCCGGCCCATCATGGACGGAAACGGGTTGGCATCGGTGGAACGCCGGAACATATATTCGTCGCGATCCATCCCCGCGGGCGGCTTCTCCTGGCCACGCCCGATGGCGAGATAGCCGCGAATATCCTCACCGGAGGGACAGCTGCCCTGGCAGGGGGGTGTTTTATGAATGTAGGTCGGGCATTTGTATGAGGTATCTTCCTTGAAGATCTTCTCACTAAAATCGTCCCACTCGTGATCGCCTTCCTTATAGCGGCGGAAACTCAGTTTTGTGTTCATCTGTTCCGTAGGAGTTGCCATGGAATTCTCTCCTCAACCTGTATAATTTTTAAAACACCGCCAGAGATTTGATCGCCAGCGCGTTATACCTCAACTCTTTCAACGCCCTTTATGCATCGCCGTCCGCATCATCATCGGTATCGGCTTCATCCTCATCGCCATTTTGCCCGGTAAGGATAATGGCATTGCTGACCAGCTGGTGGACACTGACAATCTGGTCCATACCCATGCCGTAGTACGGCAACACCTTGGTAAATTGACTCTTGCAGATGGCACAGATGGCGGCCATGTGCGTGACGCCCTCATCCTTGATCACATTCTGCAGCGCTGTCATGCGTGGCAAAGCTCCCTTGACCCGGATCTCCATCAGATCATCCGTCAGCAGACCACCGCCACCACCGCAGCAGAAGGTCTTCTCACCGATAGTCTCGTGATCCATGTCCACGTAGTTGTTGCAGACCGCCTTGATGACTGCACGTGGAATATCGAACTGTCCGCCCGGTTTGTCGCCCATGCGCGTGGCACGGGCCACGTTGCAGGAGTCATGGAAGGTCAGGGTCATATCATCATTGGCCGACTTGTCGAACTTCAGCTTGCCCTGCTGGATCAGTTCGTGGGTGAACTCGCAGATGTGCTGCGGCACCGGATAACGGGGATCCAGGAAATCAAAGGGGCCGGCCAGGGTATTCAGGAAAGAGTACGCGACGCGCCAGGCATGGCCGCACTCGCCGAACACAATCCGCTTCACGCCCAGTTCCAGGGCCGCCTGACGGATACGCAGGGCCACCCGGCGCATGTTCTCGTAACTGCCGATGAACATGCCGAAGTTGGCCGCCTCCGAGGCGGTGGTGCTCAGGGTCCAGGTGACGCCGGCCTCGTGAAACACCTTGCCGTAACCGATCAGCCCATCGACGTGGGGTTCGGCAAAGAAATCGGCCGAGGGTGTCACCAGCAGGATCTCGGCACCCTTCATATCCAACGGATACTTGACCGCCACGCCGGTGTCATCCTCGACGTCCTCTTCCAGACCCTCCAGGGTATCCAGGAGGGCAGGGCCCGGGAGACCCAGGTTATTGCCGATGGCATGCACCTTGGCAATGATCTCGTTACAGTACTTCTGACCATAACCGACACTGTCGAGAATCTCGCGCGCCGCCATGGAGATTTCGGCGGTATCGATACCGTAAGGGCAGAACACCGAGCAGCGACGACACTGGGAGCACTGGTGGTAATAGCTGTACCACTCGTCCAGGGTCTCCCGAGTCAGGTCTTTTGCACCCACCAGCCAGGGAAAATACTTGCCGGCAAAGGTGTTGTAGCGGCGATAGACCTTGCGCAGCAGATCCTGGCGGCCCACCGGCATGTTCTTCGGATCCTTGGTGCCCAGATAGTAATGGCACTTGTCGGTGCAGGCGCCGCACTTGACGCAGGCATCCAGGTAGACCTGCAGGGAACGGTAGCGTGAGCACAGGTCATCCAGTTTTTCCAGCACCTTGCCATGCCAGTCGTCGACCAGTTCACCCGGAAATCCCAACGCCGTGTTGTGATCCGGCTTGGCGACGAATGGGCTGAGATGCGCCATTGTGCCTTCCACGAGTTTCGGCACATCCACATATTCCTGGAGTTCCGGTACATCGAATTCTGCCTTAGCCATGTAATACCCTCTTCGGCTTTCAGTCGATTGCTGCTTTTATTCTTCCATCGCCTTCGCCCAGTCGGCGAGGTGACGCTTTTCACGGGGGTTATCCACCTGGTTGCGCGTCGGGCTGAAAAATATACCCGGCACGTGCAGCAGTTTGCTGAACGGAAACAGGATCATCAGCAGCAGGACCAGAGTCAGATGAATGATCAACGGGAAATCAATGGGCAGGGTGCCAATACTGAACCCCAGCAGGCCAGTGAAAAACTGCTTCACCATGACAATATCGGTGTGGGTGACAAACTTCATCATCAAACCACTGATACCGATAAACAGCAGAACCAGCAGCCAGAGATAATCCGACGGCGCCGAAATATAGCGTACCCGATCAACAAAGATACGGCGGATCAGCAGGCCACCCAGTCCGACCAGCATGACGAATCCGGCGTACACGCCAAACGGCTGGATCAGCTGGATCGGCAGCCAGACGGGATCCATGAAATAACGCAGGTGACGCAGCAGCACCACGAGCAGCGCTATGTGGAACAGCCAGCCGAAAATCCAGGTCCACTTGGTGCTCTTGAAAAGACTTTCAAAGAACACCACTTCGCGAAACATGCGCATCACCACGCCGCTCTGAGTTACCGGAGCCGGAGTGGTCGGAATCTTCAAAGGGGCCGGTGTTCTGGCATACTGGACAATCTTTCTTGCCAAGCCAATCACCAGCACGACGGTCGCTACGATAAACAGCAACGCATAGACAGTGGACATGTTCCTGCGATCCTCAAGCTATTCTGATAACCGGAAGGCGCTAACCCGCCGGTCTGCGAAGCACTTCAACGAAGTGTGCGGTACCTGGAAATCTCGCTTTCCGTTGCACAGAGCCACCTTCCCCTCTCTGGAGAAGACCGCCCTGACCCACCCTCTCGATTACGGCGGAGAGGGTGGTTCTTGCCGAGCAGTACCGGTTTAGATACAGCCGGTGGGCTTGGGCAGACCCGCAAAACGACAGGCCTGCTTGCCCGGGCCGTAGGGGAACAGGGAATACAGGTACTTGCTGTTGCCTTTTTCCTTGCCCAGCTTCTTGCCGACCGCCTTGGTCAGAACGCGTACAGCAGGAGCGATCTGGTACTCTTCATAGTACTCGCGCAGGAAGTTAATGATGTCCCAGTGCTCATCGGTCAGTTCCAGGTCATCCTCTTTGGCCATGACGTCTGCCACACCAGGCTCCCAGTCGGACAGATTGGTCAGGTAACCCTCTTCATCCGTCTCAAAAGTTTTGCCGTTGACTTCAATTGCCATGATTCACTCTCCAGTAATGTACTCGTGTAAAAAATCAGTTAGTTTTGTGGCTAGAGCCACGCATTCACCTTGTCATGGGTGGTTGCAAGATCAACAAAGCCGGCATAATCAACAATCTCTACGCCGTCTATTACCCGATCTTCCGCCATACCACGGGCCTTCAGATCCGGACCCAGGACATACAGCTGCAGTTTCTGGGCGGCCGCCTTCACCTGAGACTCTTTCACCGCACCCTTGAGTGCCGCGTAAATACCATCTTCGATCAGCAGCACTGCACTGCCCTCTTTAGCCAGACTCAGACAGCTGTCGAGGGAGTTCTTCTCATAAGGTGATTTATTTACCGTGTGTAAAATACTCATCTTGCCCACCTCTTAGAAACTGAAGATGACATCTTGGTCATCCATAAGGTCCGCCAGGGCCTCATCGCTCAGGACTTCCACATCAACAATCAGGTCCTCCTTGCTGATGCCACGCTCATCCATTGCGGTTTTGGAGACATACAGTTTTTCGACGTCATACATCTCCAGGGCCCGGTAGGTGGGTGAGAAGTTCTTCATGCCTACTTCTGCGGTCTCCTGACCCTTCTTCAGCTGGTAGACACCGTCATCGCTGAATACCAGACTCACATCCTGGTCAAATGCAGCGGCAATCAGCACCACTTCCAGCGACTCCAGGGCGTATATGGAACCGTACGGGGCACGCCGGTTGACGAACATGAATTTCTTGACGACCCCGTCGTCCATCATCTCTTCTTCGGACATCTCTCTACCCCTTCACTTAGTCGCCGAACACAACCAGACGATCTGCCTGGATGCCGGCCTCTACCAACTGGCCAAGACCCGAGATGCGGAAACCGGGCGCGATATTCTCGGCATCTTTGCTGTTACGCTTGGCTTCGCCCTCATCCACGATACCGCGCCGTTGCGCCGCAGCCACACAGACCACCAGATCGAGATCGTGCTGTGCGGCCAACTCACTCCAGCGGTTGACGATGTTTCTGTCATCCTGGGGCGGACTGGTCAGCCTGGTCCCATTGTTCACACCATCGTGGTAGAAAAAGATACGGAAAATCTCGTGCCCCTTCTCCAGTGCAGCCTTGGTGAACTGATAGGCCGAATCAGACGCCTGGTGCTGATAGGGACCTTCGTTTACTTGAATCGCAAATTTCATTATCGATTCCCTTATTAACCAATCAACTTAGAAGCGGATGTGTGCGGATGCATTCAGATTCGCACGGCTTCCACGCCAGTTATCGATATGGTACTTGGTGAACGGCAATCCGGTCTTCTCGAAGAAACGCGGCCAGCCGATACGCTCTGCCCATTCGCCGATACGCTCGTAGTCCTTGGCATCTTCCTTGTATACACGGAGGATGTTTTTCACTACCGCAGATACTTCCGGCCAGCGCGGTGGATTGTTCGGGATGCCGGCAGCCACCAGTTTATGGAAAGTTGGCTTGGAACGGGCATTGGAGTTCTTGCCGCCCACCCAGATTGCAAACTTGGAGTGCTCGGGATCGTTGATCTGCATTGGCGGGCAGGGCGGGAAGCAGGCGCCGCAGCAGATGCACTTGCGCTCATCCACTTCCAGGGTCGGCTTGCCGTTGACCACGGCAGGACGAATCGCCGCTACCGGACAGCGAGCCACCACCGAGGGACGCTCGCAGACGTTACCCACCTGGTCATGATTGATCCTGGGTGGCTTGGTGTGCTGGATATTGATGGCGATGTCACCCTGGCCACCGCAGTTGATCTGGCAGCAGGAGGTGGTGAGACGCACACGGTTCGGCATCTCTTCACGGACGAACTCTTCGTGCAACTCGTCCATCAGCGCCTTCACCGCACCGGAAGCATCGGTGGCCGGGATATCACAGTGCAGCCAGCCCTGGGTGTGGGAGATCATGGAGACCGAGTTGCCGGTACCGCCGACCGGGAAACCCTCTGCCAGCAGCTTGTCGATCAGCGGCTGAACCTTGGACTCTTCCGAGACCATGAATTCGATATTGGAACGGATGGTAAAACGAACATAACCTTCGGCGAAATCGTCAGCGATATCCATCAGCTTGCGAATGGTGTAGACATCCATCTGACGCTGGGTACCGGCACGTACGGTCCAAACCTCATCACCACTGTGGGCCACGTGATGAAGAACACCGGGACGCGGACGGTCATGCCACTTCCAGTTGCCGTAGTTCTTCTTCAGGACAGGGTGCAGATAGGGTTCGATCTCTGGAACGCCTGTCTCGTCGGGCATGCGAGGTGCTTCAGCCATTGTTACCTCCAAAACTCTTAGTATCTGAATCTATTGTGTTTAAACCGGCATGTTTCCGATTCGCCGGCCCGCCGATCAACGGCGGGCCTTCACCTAACTTACTGGGCAGCCTGCCGCTCATTCCACTTGGCCGCCTCTTCTTCCCAACCGTCGGTACGGATGTAGGGATTGGTGCGCGGCTGGCTGATCATATTCGGGTCAACGTCGATCTCCAGTCCTTCCAGGAAGTTGGTCAGACCAATCCGCTCGATCATCTCACCGGTACGCTCATGCTCCAGGGCATTCTCAGCAAAGAACTCGAGAATCGCGGTACCCAGCTCTTCCAGCCACTCGAAGTCTTCATCGGTCTCCAGCTTGTGGAAGGGAACAATCACGGTACCCATCAGGTCCCCGATCTTCAGGGTACGTTTGCCGCCCACCAGAATGCTGACGCCGCGGTCATCCCCGGGGGAGAGCGCCTTGGTCATGACATTGATGCAGTGCATGCAACGGACGCAGTTGGGATTGTCGATCGCCAGGGTATCGTCATCGTTCAGTGACAGCGCCTGGGTCGGGCAGCGGGTGATGACATTGTCAATGATGTACTTGCGTCCCTTGTTGGCGACATAGTTCTTCACCTCAGCCTGATCGACCTTGATATCGTCGCGCCAGGTACCGATCATGGAGACATCGGCACGCTGAATGGAGTTCATGCAGTCGTTGGCGCAGCCGGAGGCCTTGAACTTCAGCTTGTACGGCAGGGCCGGACGATGCATATCATCCAGGTTGGCGTTGACGTTGGTGCGCATGGCACGCGCTTCGTCAAAACAGGAGTGCTCACAGCGGGCAGCGCCGACACAGGACATACCGGTACGTACCGCCGGACCCGCACCGCCCATATCGAAGCCCATCGCATTGATGGCATCGAAGGCCGGCTGTACATTTTCAGTGGTGCAACCCTGGAACATGATATCGCCGGACTGGCCGTGGAAGGCGATCAGACCGGAGCCGTACTTCTCCCAGATATCGCAGAAGTCACGGATGGTCTTGGTGTCGTAGTGCATACCTGGAGGCGGCATGATACGCAGGGTGTGAAATTCGGCTGCCGCGGGAAAGAGTGGCTTGTTGTTCTCATCCTTCAACTCTGTAAAGCGCGGGATCACGCCACCACCATAACCGATGACGCCCACGGTGCCGCCCTTCCAATACCCCTTTTTTGTCTCGTAGGAGGTCTCTAGCTGGCCGAGCAGGTCAACCATCATGTCATTATCTTTAGCCAGGCGCTTGAGTCCGGTTACGAAGCTCGGCCATACACCGCTCTCCAGCTGATCAAGCATGGGGGTGTCATACATCGGTTTTGCCATCTGTTATTCTCCCATTGATCTCGGTTTATATAGTGGTTTCCAACTCGCCATGTGATCGGACTGCAACTTGTACCGATTGTGTTTGATGAGTGGGAAAATCAGAATCTGCCATCCGCTTTGAATGACACACCCTCATTCCAAAACATGGCATGCATTTTAGGATTCACTTATGCAGCAAAAATACCCCGCTAATGGGGGGGAAGGGTACAGAAAGGCATATCCACTATGGGATATATGATAATTTGGTAATATATGAAAACAATAAGCCACTAATTTTTAATAGCCATATAAATCAATTACTTGCTATTTTGTTTTTTAACCTGTTTTATTTTTTTAAGCAATTTGGATAGTGCGGTGCAGCATATCCACTGTGCCAATTTAGGCTTGCTTAGGGCACAATCTGTAAGGCCCAATGATTACCCAGTGATTCACTTGGGTAATCGTCGGTACCAGAAACGGTCGCTATTATACGGGCCCGGTTAATGCTATTTAAGAGGTACGCCCATGCTCTTGTTGAGTGAGGTTCTGATACAAAGTCCCGAAGTAGACTCTTTTGCGGAGCTGATCGAGGTCATCAAGATACGGCGCCAGTCGGAAATGTTTTTTCGAATCGATGTCAAGCCACCCTTCAGTGACACACCGGAGGATTGGGAAGATCGCCTGGAAGCCGCATTTACCTGAAGACGTACCCTGCTCTATATATTAAGGAACCGATTGCGTGAAATATCTGCAGACCGAAACCATCATGGGTGATAACGACAGCGCCGAAGATGCGCTGCCGTCCACCCAGAAAATTGAACGGCGACTGGCCGAATTGCAGCAGCAGCTTGCGGGGCTGGATGCCACCGCACCACTGACCGAACGGTTGCAACTGGGGCTGGACAGCGGTTACGCCCTACTGGAACTGAACCGGTTTGACGAGGCATCGGCATTGGCCCGCCCCCTGCTTGATCGTGCCCTGGAAGCCAATCTCTGGCAGCAGGCCGTCGAGGCGTGCGATATTATGTTCCAGTCCGATCAGACGGATTCTGTTGCAGCCCTGGCGCACGGCATCTGGCTCTCGGTCACCTTCCCGATCGATCCTGAACTGACCGTCGCCATGTTGCAGCATCTGATTGATGAGACACCCGACAGGTCCGATGGTGCAGCCGTGGCAGCGGCCGTGGCAAACTACATTGTCGATCTGCGGGCCGATGAGCAGAGCCGGGAAAACCTGCTCTTTTTCACCAATCAGTTAATGGGCCAGGTGGCACGCCGCCACAGTCAGGTCGAAGAGCAGGAGATTTTCGATTTCTGGGTGCAGCAACTGGAACTGGATCAACCTGAGAAATTCCTGCCCCGACTGGCCAAGGTCCTTGATCTCCTGGTCAACGGCAACTGGTGGTATGACCGGGACGCCCTGCGGGCACTGATCCCGGACTAAGTTCAGAGGTATGACCTGATGTACTGGAACGAAGAGAGCAACGCAGAGAGTTTTACTGTTCCTGAAGAGGTAATCGACCTTCAGTTCCGGATCCGTTGCCCGGCACTGCCGGTGGATCATGCCTGGCCTCTCGCCCAGGCGATACAACAACACCTACCCTGGTTCATGCAGGAGCCCCGGGCGGGGCTGCACCTGATTCACGGCGCCGAATCCGGCAACGGCTGGGAACGGCCCGAGGCCCAGGATGCCCTGTTGCATCTCTCCAGGCGAACCCCGCTCATCCTGCGGCTGCCGATGGAGCTGGCCGAGGCGGCCAGGGAACTGGTGGGGCACACACTGGATATCGCCGGCCACCCGATGGAGATCCAGGAGGCGCGGCAGAAGCAACTGGCCATGACCCGCTTTCTCTACGCACGCCACATCGCAACGGATCCGGACACCCCGGAAGAGGCTTTTATTGCCTGGGCCGTCGATGAACTGAAGCAGATGGGTCTGGGATTCAAAAAGATTCTGTGCGGAAAACCCCATGCCCTGGATAGTCCCGATGGTCCGATCCATACCTGCAGCCTGATGGTTGCCGAACTCTCCTACGAGGATGCCATCACCCTGCAGGAACAGGGACTTGGTCCACATCGCACCCTGGGATGCGGACTGTTCCTGCCGCAAAAATCTTTTTGAGCATGCGGATGCACCCGATCGCCCAACCTTAAAAAGCGCCTCTCCCGGACTGGCCGGCGTTCGAAAATCCCGGTAAAAAACGGTTTGATTTTACCCGCAGCCCCTATAACATATAAGTTTTCATTAATATCCTTAATTATCAACCATCCAACAACAGACATTCCACCCGATACAGGGTGGCCGGGATGGCGATATAACAACATAGCGGAGGTAACCCATGTCCTACCAACTGAACGGCAATACCATAGAGGCCACCGATAACGGCTACCTGGTGAATCACGAAGACTGGAACAAAGAATTGGCCGACGTGATCGCGGCAACGGAAGGCATCAAACTGTCGGACAAGGCCTGGGAAGTGATCAACTATCTGCGCGACGAGTACTTCAACAACAACGGCAACCAGCCCAATGAACGCAACATGGTCAAGCACTTCAAATCAGTCTGGACGGACCTGGAGAAGGTGGACGCCAAGACCCTGTACGAACATTTCCCGATGGGCCCGGCCAAGCAGGCGGGCAAGATCGCCGGTTTGCCGGAGACCAAGCGTAAAGGCGGGTATTGACCGATATTTAAAAGGATGGTGGTCGCCCGCTGCACCACCATCTTTTTTCCTGATTACCTACCCGACTCAGCCATCGGCAGGGAAAAGCGTAGCCGCGAACACCTCCCCAGGCAGCAACCACCCTGGCATACCCAGCCTTATTCAGATTCAACCCGCATCACCACCAACCGCGGATCATCGGCAAAGTCACACAGAATCGCTTCGACACGCGCCTGCCACAAGGCGCCGAACTGTTTCGCCTCATCGTCAGTGGCCTTCCCCGTAAGTACCTTGGAAAAAAGCCTGCCCATCATCGGGTCACCCGGCACGAAACTGGCGTCATACGTGAGTGAAACACGTTGTCCCGTATCCCGCCTCACCAGCACCACCGGTGTCGGATTGGCATGCCCGAAAGAGAGCAGGTTTCGCCGGTCAAATTGCCCGGCAAGCCCGTGAAATCCACCTTTATCAGTGGCCCCGGTAATGAAAGAGAGTACGTTGGCGATCACCCCCGTGACACCCTCGCCAATCGGCTGCTGCATCTCCACTGCGATTTCACCCCGAACCGGCATATCTTCACCATAGAGTGCCTTCAAACCCTTGCGGGCCATCAGAAAGGCCCCCGCCACCGTCGGGCAGGAGTGACCGGCCAGGCGCACGACATCCAGATAGTCTACCTGCATCACCCCATCCTCAAATGCACCCAGCACTTCAGCCAGCGGATCTCTCAGCACCAGGGGTTCTACCTGGTCAAAAAAAGCAGGATATTGCATCACACACTCCGGGGCAGAATTCTTGAAAAGGCTATCATTATCCCTATTGCACGGACCAGCACCTTACACCAGATCAATTATTGATGTCCCGTGCCATCTGCCGGGTATTTTTTGCAACGCCGCTTAAACAGCTATCACACTATGCTATATTAACCTGAACTAATATTCAGATTGATTTGGCTGGCAGCCCATTCACAACGAGGAACGACAATATGGCTTTGAGACTGAAGAGCCAGTGGCACAAAGAGGAATCCGCGCGATCCCTGGCGGAGATCGGCGGCGCCATCGCCTTCAATGCATGGCGTCTGGGGGTGGACAAGGCCATCAACCTGCACAGCAAACAGTTTGCCTACCGTGACGACGCCCAACGGCTGGCGGTTGTGGCCGAATATCTGATCTTCCAGGCACTGGCGGTTGAGCGAATGCTGTTTGAATCCATCACTGACGAACAGCGCAGGGAACTGGTTACCGCACTGGTGTTAAAGCTGGCGGATCACTATGAGGAAAACAGCCGCTCCATGCTGGGTGAGGGCGACTACCGCACCACCTTTATTGAAACTTTCAATCTGAGGGCCGGCGAATATGCGGAATTTGGCTATACCGATGACGGTCCTACCTATCCCTTTCTGCGCCATCTCGGTTACGAGATACAGCAGGCAATGGGCGAAAGCCAGGTCAATCGCTGGGTGATTGATCAGGTGATGGACAGTGATGCCCCGGAACTGTTGAAGCAACTCACCCGCGTGGTGAAGAATCTCTTCAGTTAATCCGGCCTGGTTATTGTCATCTCCCTTATCCGCCTCCCGTTATGCGCCCTGGAATAAGGGCGCCTCTGCTAAAGTCGGGAATGGCCTGAATCAGCCTTTCCCAAGGGGACGATGCCACCCGGCACCGGGCATCCTGTCCCGACCGAGGAATCCTGTTATATTATCGGTGCCTGAAAATACCCACATCATCGGTAACGGGAATCAACGTGAATTCAACTGATTCAACTACCCGCACCAGAGTGCCGCCGGCTGAACTAATATTCAGGCACCTTGTCTGTGAAGGCATGCACCAGAAATTTCACCCAGTCACGCTTGCAAAATCACTGCTGGTGATCTGGCTGTGGCTGTTGCCGTTCACCTCCCCATCAGTCGCCCAGACTGCCGAGGCGCTCGCCCTTCCCGATATAGGCAACCCGTCAGGCAACGTCCTGACACCGGCCGAGGAGAAACGGCTTGGCCGCGCTTTCATGCGCAGTATCCGCAAGTCGATGCCGGTAATACAGGATCCGCTGCTGTCCGCCTATATCCAGTCATTGGGCGAACAACTGACCAGCGCCAATGCGGACGCCGTGGGCAGTTTCGAGTTTTTCCTGATCAACGACCCCCAGATCAATGCATTCGCCGGTCCTGGCGGCAACATCGGCGTCTACACCGGACTGATCACTACCACCGAATCGGAAAGCGAACTGGCATCTGTCATTGCACACGAGGTGGCGCACATCACCCAGAAGCACCTGGTGCGAACATATGATGCGGTACACAGCATGTCCCTGCCGGCAGCAGCGGTTGCCATTGCCGCCGTTGTCATTGGTGCCGCAACCGATAATCCCGACCTGGCCGTTGCCGCGGCGACCGGGGTGCAGGCAGGCATGATGCAGCGGGAGATCAACTTCACCCGATCTCATGAAGAGGAGGCCGATAGCATCGGCATCAAATCCCTGGCGGCAGCTGGATTTGATCCAACGGCCATGCCGGTATTCTTTTCCCGCATGGGCAAGGCCTCGCGACTCTATGACAACGGCAAGCTTCCGGAATTTCTGCGCACCCATCCGGTGACCAGCAATCGTATAGCGGACGCCTATGGCCGAGCCGAAGCCTATCCCTATCAGCAACGTCGTGACTCTCTGGCCTACCATCTCGCCCGGGAACGTCTGCGCGTCATGGCATTCAACCAGGCGAGTGAAGGTATCACATTTTATAGCAAAGCTCTGGAGGACGGGCGCTACCGGAATGAGGAAGCACACCAGTACGGCTACGCCCTTTCCCTGATGGCCGGCAGACAATATGGGCCGGCCAGGGAAAAGATCACCCGCCTGCTGAGCAACCGTCCGGATCAGATCGAATATATTGTCGCCCGGGCCGAACTTGAAAAGCTCTCTGGAGAACCGGCGGTCGGCGCCGAGACACTCAGGCAGGGCCTGAGCGAACATCCGGGCAACTATCCGCTCTCAATCTACTACGCCCAGGCCTTGCTGGACCTGGGCAGACCGCTGGAAGTCAGACAAATCCTGGAGTCACAACTCCCGATCCGGCCAGATGACACCCTGCTTTACAAACTGTTGGCCCAGGCATCCGGTGATGCCGGAAACAAAACCCAGGGCCACCAGTATCTGGCCGAATACTACTACCACGCCGGCGCACTGGACGCGGCCGTCACCCAACTGGAAATCGCGCTGAAAGAGCGCAACCTCGACTACTACGAAAGTGCAAAAATGGCGGCGCGACTGAAAGAGATCCGGGCAGAAAAACGCGATCTTGAAGCACGAAAAAGATAAACGGCAAAGTTAGTAATATCCCTCTTTTCCATATCCAAGGCATGGGTTATCCTTGGCCCTGCCCTAGCGGCACCCGCGCGGCGAAACAGGCTTCAATAACTATCATAATTCGTCAAACCGCTGACCATGGGCATTATCGGAGGTTATACAGACAGGCCCTTCAGTTGAGGTCGATCAGGAGTCATTCTGCAGCACATTAACCGCTTATGCGGATATCCCTTGCCGATAGGTAGGCATAAACACCCCCGGATGTCACACAGCGCGTGCCGTTTCACAACTTCCTGACCGAGGGCATTCCGCACAATGCCCAATTGAAACCAGATACCCGGTCTGGGCCTTTTTATGCCAGGCGTATGCCGCCTCTTAACGACAGACAAACACCATCCCTCTGTTGAGACAGGAGATAGAAATGAAGACAGATTTAAAACGTCGGATGTTACTGAAAGGCACCCTTGCCAGCAGTGCAATCGGTATTGCAATCGGCGCAGGCCTGTTGACCCCGCAAGCCGTGCTGGCCGCCTGGCCGAAAGAGGCGTTCACCGCAAAAGACATACCCAGCGCGCTGAGCTCCCTGATGGGCGCGGACAGTGCGGAAGAGAGTGGCGATATCAATATCAAGGCGCCCGATATCGCGGAAAATGGTGCCGTAGTACCGGTTACGGTATCCACAACTTTGCCCGGTGTTGAGGCAATCGCTATTATTGCCGCCAACAACCCGGTGCCACTGATTGCCAATTTCAATCTGAAGGAAGGCGCCGAAGGCTTTATCTCCTCCCGTATCAAAATGGGCAAGAGTGGCGATGTGATCGCCGTGGTGAAATCCGACGGCAAGCTCTACAAGGCGGCCAAAGAGGTCAAGGTCACTATCGGTGGCTGCGGCGGATAAACCCGGGCTTCCCGGATGATATGACCACCCGGCCAACCGGACCACAACAGATTCAAGAGGATTGACAAAATGGCAAGCAATTCGATCAAAATACGCGCCAAACTGAAAGAGGGTGAAGTAACCGTCAAGGCGTTGATGACCCACCCCATGGAGACCGGCAACCGCAAAGACAGCAGTGGCCAAACCATTCCGGCACATTTCATTCAGGAGGTTACCTGCACCTCCGCCGGCAAGGAGGTGATCAACGCCCAGTGGAGCGGCGGCATCTCCAAAAATCCCTACATCTCCTTCAAGTACAAGGGAGCCAACGCGGGTGACGATCTGACACTCACCTGGGTGGACAACAAGGGTAACAGTGAAAGCGCCTCGGTTCAGGTGGAGTAGGTCGTCAGCGACGCTTGATTACTGCCGGTGTACAGGGAGGTACACCCGGACAACTCTTTACAAATAGCCGCACAGTAACGGCGCTATGATGATGGCCGTTTTGACTCTGGATCATCCAGCACATCATCCAGGCTAACCACTTCATCGCCCGGATCGATCACTTCATCGACATGCGCGCCCGCCTCCCCATGCTGACCGGGTGACAGGACAACTGTCTCATCCAGATCAATTGCCTGGGGAGACGCCTCTGCGGCGAGGTCCTCATCCGCAAGCTCCCGCATACCAAGCTCTTGGTCCAGCGCCTTCAGCTCATCTCCAGGTTCCGGATTTTCTCCGCCAGACCGATCTGTATCTGCCGCATCAGACAGCGGTTCCGCCACCGCATCGACATCCTGCAGACCCGCTTCATCGTCAAGAGCGGGGGGTGCCGGATCAGCCTGCTCTCCAGGTGTCAGGACTTCCTGGAGTTTCGTCCTGTCCAGGCTGACATCAGCCCCGCCTGCAAACATCTGGGTATATTCACTCAGCATGTTGCTCATGGTATCCATGGTCAGTTGCAACTCGGTCGACAGGCGCTGGTTTTCACTCTTCAGCAGAAGCAGCTCCTCAGTATGATCGGCATCCGGCTCACTGCCGCCGTCCACCGTCTCTCCCCGACTGGGAAGTTGCAGCGTCCGGTAGGCATCGACAGAGCCCTCATAATCGACACAGAGGTTCTGTATCGCCTCCGTATCACGTCTTATAAAGACGTCGATCAGGGTCTGGTAGAATACTTTCTCCTCCCGGGCAATTTTCCGGACAACCGCCTCCAGATCATCACCTGATAACCCGAACCGTTCCTGCATGATTTTGCGTGTCTCGGATTCACGCCGCCCACTATCTTCCTGGATTCTGGCCACCAGCTGCTTGACCGCTGCCCGTTCGCGCTGGCGTTTTGAAAACGCCAGGTAATGCACTACACCCGCATAAATGAGACTCAGCAGGAGTAGCTCACCGATTGCCAGCAGCAGCAGCTTGCTTACCTCGATCATTGGGCCGATGCCTCCTCGGCAACCTGCTCTTCCGCCTCAACCAACTGGAACTCTGATCCTTTTTTGCGGCGGCGCAGAATCCAGATAGCCAGCACTGTCACCATGACCAGCAAGAGATTGACACCTCCAAACAGTGCTACCTGAAAGGTAAAATCATCTTCTTGTTCCATCGGTTCATCCGCCGGAGGCGTCTCCATGAGTGCCGGCTCCGGCTCCGGCTCCGGTTCTGGCTTTGGCGCTTCCACTTCCGGGATTTTTTCCACCGCAGCTTCGGGTTCAAGTTCGGGGAGCGCTGCCGTACCCTGCACCAGGACCGGATCCAGTATCAGGTCCAACGCCGAACCGGAGCCGGTTTTTCCCCTGGCCGTAACCGCTAGTGTCCAATCACCCGGCAGCTCCCGAGTGGCAATCGTTGCCTCCTGTACGCCGGCCTCCGCACCAGGCAGGAGCAGCACCGGCCGCATGTCGCCCGCCGGTGACACCAGGTTTGCCGTGAGTTCAAGTGTCTCCTGATCCACCAGCTCACTATCCGGCCGCAGCCGAACAACCACCACCCCTTCGGGACTCACCGGTTCGACCTGCATCGGGACCGGATCCACCAGCTCAAAGGTCTGGCGCTGTTCACGCTGAAATGTTTTTCCGTGGGCGGTAATCAACAACTCAACCCTGCCGGCAGCCAACCCTTCACCAACCTGAAGCGTAAACTCACCGTCTCCCGGGGCCTTGTCACCCTCCTTGCCATTATCAAATAACGGACGCTCTTCTCCAGGGCCGTTGCTATCTGTATGGCCACTCTTGAGGTTCACCACATCCAGGAAATCCTTGCGTGTTATCTGCCTTCCCTGGTTACTAAATGAGACCGTTACCGGAAGCACTTCACCCAGCACAAAACGGCTGGGCAGTTGACTGCTGCGCATCTTCAGGTCGGTCACCACAATCACCCGGTTATCCGGGTCCGTCGCCGCCTGAATACGCCATTCACCGGTCTCCGGACCGGTGATGGTCAACAGATCATAGCCAATATCCCGATGCCAACTGACATTTTTCGGCGCACTCTTGGCGTCGAATTGCGCCCCGGACGGCGTGAAAACGCGGGTCGCTTCAGCATCTTGCCTGCGAAACACCAGCAGGGTCACCTCCTGGATGCTGCTGTCCACCAGAAATTTGTTGTCCTTCAGTGGCACCGTATCCGGACGCCCCACCTTTTCAAAGATGCGCAGGAATACCCGCTGGAGCTGCTCGGCGTTATTGACCTGCTCATACCAGCCGCCTGTCTCTTGCGAAAGCGTGCGCATCAGTTCGTGGTCAGCCCGCTCGGAGAGTGCAATGGTATGCACCTGGGCATCATGAGACTGCAGTTTGGGGAGTAGTTGGTCAAGAATGCGCTGACGCGAAGCGGCACTCTTTTTCGGATTTTTACTGATATCCACCATGCCATCCGTCAGCAGGATCAGATGACGACGATACTGGGTGGTCGACCCTTCCCAGTCTGTGATAGCGCGTTTGATCACGTCTTCAATATTGGTGAACTGCCCCGGCGAGGCGATATTTCCGGCTTCAGCTCGCGCCTTTTTTTTCCAGGCCGCATCCACCTGACCCAGCGGAATCAACATATTGACGTACTGGCCAAAGGTCCAGACTCCCGCCCTTGTATCCTCCGGCAACAGCCCCACCAGCATGCGCAGGGCCGGGCGGCGCAGATTTTGCGGGTCGTTCTGCTTCATGCTGCCCGAGATGTCGATCAGGATTCGGACATCCGACCTCTCAGCCATCTCGGCAGCCTGTGTATTGAGCACAGCAAACAGCAGCACGCCGATTAAGAGTCCCAGCAACCTGTTTTGCCCACCTTTTCCTTTCAACATCAATCGTCTCTCAATCCAGAGACAGCAACCTGTCCGCCTGCCATCAACATCCATTCACTCTGGCTTATTAGCGGCAAGGCACAAACAACTCTTTAGGATATTGATAAAAAAGGGATTCATCCCATTGACGGCAGCGCAACTTCGACGGCTTGCACACGGCCGGACAAGCCTACATTCCGAACGATGCTGCGCCGCACCTCGGGTGGAGATTTTCCCGAGCGGATCAGGATCGGTAATTCGGTATTTTACCGGTCAGAAGCCGGATTCAGGAGGCGGTCTCGCAGGCTTCATGGTAGGGCGAGATCATGCCATCCGGTTGATTCGCAAAGCGTTTGTAACTCCAGAGGTACTGTGCCGGGGCCTTGCGGATACAGGTTTCCAGGCCGCTATTGAGTGCGGCAGCCGTTTTTTCCTGGTTCTGGCTATAGATCTCCTCAGGTGCCTCGAACCAGTGCATCCGATAACCTTCCGCCCCTGGTAACCGTTCGGCAAACCAGAACAGCACTGGCGCGCCGGTCTTTCTTGCCAAGCGCCCCACCAGCACCATGGTCAGTGCCGGATGGCCGAAAAAGGGCGCATAGACGCCGCCCTGGCGCCCGGCGGCCTTGGGTTGCTGGTCCGCCAGCAGGGCCATCATCTCGCCCCGCTTGAGGGCGGCATAGAGCGCCTTCACCCCTTGGGGCGTTGCCGGAACCAGTGTCGCCCCCCCCTTACTTCGGCCCTGTTTGAGCAGTGCATCCAGCCCCTCCCGACGGGGCGGCCGATAGATCGCCGTCACTTTTGCCAGCGAGGTGAGGTAGTGCAGTCCAACCTCCCAGTTACCGAGATGGGGTCCGACCGCGATCACACCCCTGCCTTTGTGCAGGGCCGACTCCAAAAGACCAGCCCCTTCGCCGGGCTGCATCCGCTCAATCCAGCGACTGGGCGGCGATGCCCAGACCACCGGCATCTCCACCAATCCCTTGGCGCTCTCGATCAGACTCGCCCGGAGCAGGGCCCGGCGCCGCTCCGGCTCCAGATCGGGAAAACAGGTCTTGATATTGATCCTGGCTATGCGCCGCTCCTTATTGGGAATCCGAAAAGCGATGCGGCCAATCAGACTCCCCAGCCCCTGCGCCACGGAGAGTGGTAATCGGGAAAAAAGGGCTAAAATGAAAAGTATAATCTTGTCACGCATAAGATATATTTATTAGCAGACGGGTTGCCGTTATTATACCCGGGCCTCAGGCATACCGAAATCAAACTCAGGAGTAGAGAGATGAGCGACGCTGAACCGATTCCGTTGAATCCGCAACAGGCCTACCAGATGCTGAAGGATGACCCTAGGGCAATCCTGGTGGATATCCGCTCAAGCATGGAGTTTCTATTTGTCGGTCACGCCAAGGGGGCCGTTCATGTCGCCTGGATTGACGAACCGGACTGGACGGTCAATCCCCATTTCGTCACGGATATCCGCAAACTGGTGTTGGGCGGGGCTGTCTGCAGTGAGGATGAAGGCTGTGCGCCGGTTATTCTGATCTGCCGCAGCGGGAAGCGTTCCCTGGAGGCCGGCAAGGCGCTGATCAAGGCCGACTTTCACCGGGTATATCATGTTGACGAGGGGTTTGAAGGAGAGCTGAACGATCACCATCAGCGCAGTTCGTTGAATGGTTGGCGTTTTCACGACCTGCCCTGGGAGCAGTGCTGAACAACGGCGCGCGGAGAGTGACCGGCCCGACACTCTCCGCACCTGCCGCTGTTAATTCTGCGGGGTGGTGCCCCAGCTGTTGGATCCGGAATTGGTGTTATTGCTGCCGCCACTGAAGAATCCGCCACTTTTCTTGGGCGGAGCAAACGAGCTGGCGTACATCAGCGGGTCGGACTTGCGCTGGGAAACCACCTTGTTGCCCCGCTTGATCTTTGACAGCTTGACACCCACCGGCTTGGCCAGTGAGTACTTCTCCTTGACCGCGGTCACTTTCAGTTCGCCAATGGGCTCATCCTCACCACCCAGCGCGATGCCGGTATCCGGATCGATGAGCTTTTCCCCCCGCTCCATCAGGGTCAACATATCCCCCACGGAAACCGCACCATCACCCAGGTTGAGGTAGACATTGCCGCCCTTCACCTGTACCACCGATCCACTGGGCGCCTGACTGCCAACCTGCCGCACCAGATCAAATACCCCCTTGTTGACCGCCGCAATCACGGCGTGTCCGATCGGCGTCTTGGAGTAATCGGAAAGGAAGCCGCCTAGCCCGGCACCCCCGGTAAAGCCCAGTCCGCCAAAATTGAGGCCGGATGAGGAGAGGTCGACCTGCACCTGATCGGTATAGATGATCTCGCTGGTCTCGGCATTGATCAGCCTGAAATTCATGCCGATAATCGCCTTGCTGGATTTCATCGACAACCCACCCAGCAGTGCCCCCGCACTGCCACCGATCAGGCCGCCCAGGCCGCCACCTTTCTCTTCCACGCCGGCCTCGTAATTGGTAACCACGGCCTGAAAAAGATACTCGGCACCCAGCACCTGTCCCACCTTGGCGGCGGAAGGTTTGGCAATCCGGCCCGAGGCACCAAGGTCCTGTTCCCGCAATGTCTGATCCAGCACCTTGCGCTCCACCATGCGGAAGCGGCCGGTGCGGTGCATCACATCGGTAAGTATCGCTTCAATACCCTGTACCGGCACTCCACCACTGCTGGCGTTATAGGTCACGGTACCGCCCGGTCCCATGATATTGACGGATGACGCACCGGAGTTGTTCTCTACCTGCAGCACGCCGATACGGGTCTTGTTGCCCGCATACTGGCCCCAGTCCACATTCACCAGATATTCAACGTCGATACTGTTGATGTTTTCCGGCAGCGGCAACCGCTCCCCTTCCGCCGTAACGGAATAGGCAACAAAATCTGCCTGCGCCACGGACAGAAACCCGATGGCAAACAACCCCACCACCAACAACACTCCTCTTCTCACAATCCGCATATCCGCTCCTCCGATAAAATCTGTCCCAGATTGTTTTTTGCCGGTACATTTCCCGCCCAATATAACTTAAAACCCGCCTAACCAGTCCAGCAAACCCGCCGATTTTGTCATTTTGAGGCGAAACAGCCGGATTACTGACGCTTCACCTCCCCAACAGCATCTGGTGACACCACCGCAGGCAGTTCATCCAGCTCCACCCGTTCGATCTGCCCGAAACGCTTGCTGATTTTTTGCGCCGAGATATTCACATCCTTGACGTCATCATGGGCCTGTCGGATATGTACCGCCAGTTTGTCCATGCGCCCCTGGAATCGGCCAAAATCCTGCGACAGCAGGTGCAGATGGTGTTGAATCAGATGCAGTTGTTCACGGGTATCGGCATCTTTCAACACGGCACGGGCGGTGGTCAATATCGCCATCATGGTGGTGGGCGAGACCAGCCAGACCCGTTGCCGGCAGGCTGCATCCACCAGGTCCGGATAGTGGGCATGGATCTCGGCAAACACCGCTTCGGCGGGTATGAACATCATCGCCCCGTCCGCAGTCTGGCCCGGCAAAATATACTTGCCGGCAATATCATCGATATGTTTGCGGATATCCTGGCGAAACTGACTGGCGGCACGACTCCGCTCCGCTTCCGGGGCAGCGGTATCAGTCATGCGCCGATAGCTTTCCAGGGGGAATTTGGCATCAATGGCGATTTTTCCTGTCGGCTCCGGCAGAAACAGCATGCAGTCCACGCGGGTCTGATTGCCAAGGGTGAATTGCAGGGCAAAGCTGTTTTCCGGCATCAGATTGCCGACCAGCGCACTCAGTTGCACTTCGCCGAATGCCCCGCGTGAGCGCTTGTCGGACAGCACCTCCTGCAGGCTGACTACATTGGATGAGAGTTCGGTAATGCGTTTCTGCGCCTCATCAATCCGGGAAAGGTGCTGCAATACCCGGTTGAAGGTTTCGTTGCTCTTCTCAAAACCTTCGCTAAGGCGTTTTTCGACCAGACCGCCGATCTCCTTCAGCCGCAGATCCGTGCTTTCGGTCAACTTCGCCGCCTGGCCGTTCAGCGCCTCGGTGGTCCGGGAGAGCCCCTCCACCAACTGGCGCCCCACCCCTTCAAGCCCCTGTGCCAGGCTTTCATGCTGGGCGATCCGGCCCTCTGCCAGGGTCCCGGTGACGCGCTGCTGGAGTTGCTCAAAGCGCTCTGTCAGGCTGACCTTGAGTTGCCCGCTATCCTGAATAAGCGCCTTCTGTAACTCCCCTATCCGCCGCTCCAATATCTGGTGCGAATGGGCTGTCTGACGCAACAACTGCTGCTGCTGACGGTGGGCAAGCTCCCGTTGCCGGTCCCAATCATCCTGTAACAGTTGGCCCAGTTGCCGCCCCTGCTCCCGCACCACCGATTCCAACCGTTCCGTTTCGTTCTGCGTATGCAAACGCTGCTCGGCAAGCCTGGCGGACATCCCTGACTGGCGCCACCAGAGCCCCCCCACCAGCAGCAGGAGCAGTAGTGTCACCAGCAGCAGGAGGGAGTCAGTTTGATTCATGAGCTGTTGTAGCCACGGGTTCATTATCGGACACCTTTTCCAGTATCGTTGCGCAACTATTGCAGGTACGCACATCGGAGGTTCAAATATTCACAGCATGTTACCCGAACAGATCAGGCGCTTCCCACAGCTTACACAATGCCAGGCTCATTGGGTGAGCTACCGCTCATTGACGGTTTTTTCACCGACCACTTGCATCCGTCGCAGACAACCGTAAACTTGCCCGGATTCCAACCGCTCAACCAATTGATCCGATGCGTATACACCTGAAAACCCTGGGCTGTCGCCTTAACGAAGCCGAACTGGAGAGCTGGGCACGCGATTTTGAAAACCGCGGCCATCAGATCACCACCCGCTTGGTCGATGCCGATCTGGTGGTGGTCAACACCTGCGCGGTCACGGGCGAGGCGGTACGTAAATCCCGCAAACTGCTGAGCCGTGCACAGCGCCAGAATCCCCGCTCCAAGCTGTTGGTGAGCGGCTGCTATGCAACCCTGAATCCGGCCGAAAACAGCCAGATGCTCGGAGTGGATCTGGTGGTCGATAACCGGGACAAGGAGCGTCTGGTGGAGATCGCCAGCCGGGAGCTGAATCTGCACGCCATGCCGGAACAGGCCACGGCGCCGGGAGAGTCCAGCCTGCTCGGCCGGGGACGGCAGCGCGCCTTTATCAAAATTCAGGATGGCTGCCGCTACCAATGCACCTTTTGCATTGTCACCGTGGCACGGGGGGAAGAGCGCTCAAGATCCATTGATCAGGTGGTGGACGAAATCAACGACCAGGTAGCCCAGGGTCTCCATGAAGTGGTCCTCACCGGCGTCCACCTGGGCGGCTACGGCAGTGACAACGGCAGCGATCTCAGCCAGCTGATCCAGGCAGTGCTGGAACGGACCGCCTTACCGCGCCTGCGACTGGGTGCACTGGAGCCCTGGGATCTGCCGGAAAACTTCTGGCCGCTGTTCGACAATCCCCGCTTGATGCCCCATCTCCACCTGCCGATTCAGAGTGGTGCCGATACGGTGCTGAAGCGCATGGCAAGACGCTGCAAGTGCGACGAGTTTACACGCCTTGCCGAACAGGCCCGGCGGCGGGTGCCGGACATCAATCTGACCACCGATATCATCGTCGGCTTTCCCGGCGAAACCGAGCAGGAGTGGCAGCAGACCCTGGCATTCGTCGAACAGATCGGCTTCAGCCATCTGCACATCTTTGCCTATTCACCCCGCCCCGGCACCCGGGCCGCCCTGCTCCCGGAGCCGGTGCCACGGGAAGTGATACGTCGACGCAGCGAGGCGCTTCACCAGCTGGGTGAACGGCTGAAGCGGGCGGCATTGAAGCGTTTTTCCGGCCGCCGGTTTCCGGTACTGGTGGAGAGTGCGCCCACCGATCCCCGGGCCGGCTGGAGCGGCTATACACCAAACTTTCTGCGGGTAAATATCCAGCAGCCGATTGAGCGTGACCTGGAGAACCAGGTGGTTGATGTCCGCCTGCAACAGCTCACCGCCTCGGGCGATGCATTGATCGCAACCCTTGTAGAGGAAACCCCGTCTTGAATAACCAGCCGGCTGCCGAATGGCGCACGCTCCCGTTGATCCTGGCCAACCTGCTGGCCCTGCTGTTGCTGCTCAGCTGGCTGGTCGAACCCACCCGCAGCCTCTGGCAGGCACTGGACGAGCAGCTATTCTGGGCCATGAACCGGTCGCTCAACTGGGGCGTGGCGTGGCAGCGGCTCTGGGCCATCGCCAACAACCGGGTATTCGATCTGGTTGCCGCCTTCGCCATGCTGCTGCTGTTCGCCCATCAGGCGCTGCTGCGTGACCGGGCACGTCTGCCGCACTATATCGCGGTGGGACTGATGATGTTCTGCACCCTGCTGCTGATGCTGGCCATTAGCAAAGAGTTGCCGATCGAACGCCTCAGCGCCACCGCACAATTCCCCCAGGCGTTACGGCTGACCCAATTGGTACCCGATATCCCCACCAAGGATTACTCCTCGGACAGTTTTCCCGGCGACCACGGTCTGGTGCTGCTGTTGTGCGCCGGGTTCGCCCTCGCCTATCTGCCACGCGTGCACGGTCTGCTGGCGCTGCTGCTGATGGTGATTTTTACCCTGCCACGGCTGATGAGCGGCGCCCACTGGGTGACGGATGAGATTGTCGGGGCCCTGAGTATCGGATTGATCGCCCTGAGCTGGCTGTTTGCCACGCCGCTGCACCGGCGACTGCTGGACTGGTTTGAGCAGCGGTTGGTCGACCGACTGTGGCAATCTCTCGGATTCAGCTGAAACCGTTTGCCTTCAGTTCCGCCAGCAGGAAGCGGAGCTCGTCGGCAAACAGGTTCTTGCCATCGGTACGCAGGCCAAGGCGTCCCCGCTCCAGACGAAACTCCAGCGCCATCAGCAGCGTCTCTTCCGGCTCCCACTGTCCGTCCATGCAGTCGCTGGAATCGTGGCTGGCATTCACCTCATAGAGCGCCATGCCCTGGCGAAACAGCACAAACGCCTCACCGCAGAAGGCATCCCGTGAATAGGAGGCGAGCAGCAAGTCAATGCCGGACAAGCTGCTGTCACTAAGGTTGAAGGCGCGCTTGATCGCCTTCACTCCCCCATCTTTCCAGTCGTTAAGATACTGCGTCTGTAATTCCATAGTGATCAGATCGAAAAATCAGCCCACACCGGACAATGATCGGAAGGTTTCTCCATTTCTCTTATATCATAGGCGATTCCGGCATCGGTGCAGCGGCTTTGCAGCGCCGAACTGGCCAGGATCAGGTCGATGCGCAAGCCCCGCCGCGGCTCCCGCTCAAAACCGCGACTGCGATAGTCGAACCAGCTGAAACGGTCCGCTATCTCGGGATAGAGCACACGGTAGGTATCCGACAGCCCCCACTCCAGCAGACTCTCCATCCACTCCCGCTCTTCGGGCAGAAAGCTGCATTTGCCACTCTTCAGCCAGCGCCTGGCATTGTCATCGCCAATGCCGATATCCTGATCCAGCCGGGCAATATTCATATCACCGATCACCAATAGGCACTCATCCGGAGAAAAACTCTCCCGCAGATAGCGCACCAGGTCGGCATAAAAACGCTGCTTGGCAGGAAACTTGACCGGGTGGTCACGACTCTCTCCCTGGGGAAAATAGCCATTCACCACCTTGATCGTCTGGCCTGTCGCCAAGGCATATTCACCACAAATAATCCTGCGCTGGGCATCCGGCGTATCAAAGGGGTATCCCTTCTGGATCAGCAACGGCTGCTGCTTCGACAGCAACGCCACCCCGTAATGTCCTTTCTGGCCATAGAAGTGTGCCCGGTAGCCCAGTGACTCCACCATTGCCACAGGAAATTCGGAATCCTGCACCTTGGTCTCCTGAATACCGATGATATCGGGATCATAACGCTCCCTCAGCCTTGTCAGTTGATGCTCACGAACCCGGATGCCGTTGGTATTAAACGAGACAACTTTCATAACCACCTTCACTTGCCTGTCTGTGGAAAAGACTCATGACCATAAAAAATCATTTCAACCGGAAAATAACCTTACCACGCCCCCCCCGTCTGTACAGCAACCGCCCTGCGCTCCATGGGATGTTTTATACTGAGCATATGGAATTGATCGACTCCCATACCCACCTGGATGATGCCAGCTTCACGCCTGACTTTGCGCAGGTTCTGGAGCGGGCAAAAGATGTCGGAATCGGCGGGTTTATTGTGCCGGCGATTCAGGCCTCCGGCTGGGAGGGATTGCGGCAACTCTGTCAGCGCCATCCACAACTGTACCCAGCCTACGGCCTGCACCCGATGTTCATGCCCCAACACCGTGAGCAGGACCTGGCCGCATTGGCAGAAAGGTTGGAGCAGGGCGACGCAGTGGCAATCGGCGAATGCGGACTGGACTTCTACATCCCGGAACCGGAAAAAAAGCGCCAGCAGCAGTTTCTGGAGAGACAACTTGAACTGGCGCATCATTACCGGCTGCCGGTGATCATCCATGCCCGCAAGGCGGTTGAGCAGGTGATGCTGACGCTGCGCCGCTACCCCGGAGTCAAGGGTGTCCTGCACAGCTTTTCCGGCAGCCGGCAACAGGCTGAGCAGCTCATCGGGATGGGCTTCATGATGGGCATGGGCGGCCCGGTGACCTATGATCATGCACACCGCCTGCACAAGCTGGTCCGTTGGCTGCCCCTTGACGCCCTGCTGCTGGAGACAGACTCTCCCGACCAACCCGTTGCTGCACACCGGGGAGAACGCAACGAACCGGCCTACCTCCGCCACGTGCTGCACACCATCAGTCGCCTTAAAGGCATTTCACAAACGCAACTGGCAGAGCAGACCACAGCCAATGCCCGCCGTCTGTTCAAACTGCCGAAAGCCTGTTAGCACTACGTAAATACCCGGCGTTGAGCCTAGTTCAAGCCGCTGAGTATCCTGATCAGATCCATCGAGGCGGTAAAAAAATCATCCGTAGGGTGCTCATCACAGTAGACCTGTATACGCCGCATCGCGCCTTTGATCTCGACTCCTTTCAACACATCACTCCCGGTAGCCAGTGACAGCCCGGTAACCAGCCCCGTCAACCAGTCGCGATAATGGATGTACTCGGCAATCTGCTCGCCCTGCCCATTCTCCCAGCCCTCGAACACCGCGTTATAGTGGTCACACCCCCTCACCCCGTAACCCAACACCTGTGGCACCTGCTGGGCCTGTAATGGCAAGCTGACAAGCAGCACAAAAAGCAAAGCAAAACGCGGCAATGCACACCTATCCTGTCTGTAGCGAAAAACTGTAATCATCATTTATTTCTATTCATGATAAAAACTTTCAATTAAATAAAGCGGGACTATTACCGCCATATATATTAGTATCTAATTATCCTCTTATGTAGTAACCCTGAGGTTTATATCCATGATCTTCGACAATCTGACATTTGCCGCCCTGGCCGTCTTCGTGCTGATCAGCGCATTTCTCATCGGCACCAAAAACCGCACCCGTTGCAAGGAAACAAAGCCTTGCGACGACACCCGTGATAAACACACCGACCAATAGATCGCCGGACTTTACACAGTCCCACCCTGAGAGTCACTGCGGGCTCGGGGAAGGTGATCTCTGTTGCAAAAAAAACCGGCACCCTGCACTCCATTGCTGCCTCCCGCGTCACAGAAAGCAAATAATCCGTCTTCAGGTTGACCGGGTTCACGTAACGCTATCCTGACAGGGGCTAGCTTACAACCTACAGACAACCGATATCCGGATTTGATTTCGGACGAGATGGCAAAATCTCAGGATATTCCGTTCGTGAGGGAACCCATATGTGCAGATACAACAGCCAACAAGACACCCGCCTGTTCAGATCCACTTGGGTCACCCTGTGCCTGTGCCTGTTCTCAGTCACACTCCAGGCCACTCCCCGAACAGCCGATGATGACGCCTGGAACGCAAACCGCCGTCTGGAAACAGTTGCCAGCGGTCTTATCATCTCCTTGCCGGTAATTGATCAACAGGCCCTTGTCCATGAAGTTCACACCCTCAACCAACAGCTGACACAGCGCCAGGAGAATCTCAGCAACCAGATTGAGCAGAACCGTTTTACTGCCGCAGATGCCCTCATTGTCGCCGCCATGCCCGGCGGTCTCATTTACGCCGCAATAAAAAAACAACGGACACTGCAGGCGGAAAAAGAGCTGGACCGGATCACCAGCCAACTGCAAACCCTGGCGGGGTTTCGTCCAGACAATATGCAACCGTTGTCACATGGAATGCTGGCCGCCATATAATATTTCCTGATTACCCATCTGACTCAGCCATAGGCAGGGAAAATAGTGGCCGCGAACGAACACAAATGAACGTAAATCCTTAAGTTTCCCGGCCGTCTCCTCAGGTTCATTTGCGGCTTTATAAGCGCTATCCCGCCCTGGCTGAGCTTTGTGGGTAGCCAGGTAATATTTTCAATCGCCCGATAACGCTTTTGCAGTAGCCTCACTCGTGCCCGGTTGGGTCACATTCATCGCATTCAGCAGCCGGCGCCCGACCAGCGGCATGACAGGAAATCCCCCTCAAAAGAAGAGGATGTAATAACACAGCTATCCGGTATGCTTAACCTCAGATGAAATGGCACAAAACAACCAGTGTCAACAGCCCCAGAGGTGAGGCATGGCTCAACGGAAAGGCAGTCAATGCGGACTGCACCTGGTCAATACCGGCGGGGACTGCAATAGCTGCACACTGCCCCGCAAGTGTATCGGTGCGGGTCTTGATCAAAGCCAGACGGAGAGCATCACCAGTGTGATCCGCAAGCGCGGTCCTTTCCAGGCTGGTGAAACCATTTTCAAGATGGAAGATCCGTTCAAGTCCATCTTCGCCATTCAATCCGGTTCGGTGAAGATCGAATCCTCCCTGGATGACGGCACTCCGCTGATTCACGGCTTCTATTTCAATGGTGAACTGATCGGTATCGAGGCCGTCGGTGATGTCAAGTATCAGAGCGATGCCGTGGCACTGGAGACCACCAGGGTCTGCGAGCTCCCCTTCGATCAGATAGAGTTGCTCTGCAGCCGGATTCCCCAACTGCAGCATGAAATTCTGGAGTTGCTCGGCAAGCGCATCCGCTATACCAACCGAACCATCGTACAGGGCCGCTACCTCAGTGCTGACCGACGTTTTTTGCTGTTTCTGAACGATCTGTACCAGAGAAAGGGAGTAATGACCACCAACGGCAGGCGAACCGTCACACTGCCCATGACCAAAGGGGATATCGCCATCCACCTCGGCCTGCGTCCGGAGTCGCTCAGCCGGGCGCTCTCAAAGCTCCAGGAAGAGGGCGTTATCCGCAACCGCTCACGGGAGATTGAAATACTGGGTAATGAGCAGGAACTGCTCTCCTGCCTCTGGGTATAGCCCGCACTTCCAAATGGGATGGTGGGCCGTGAAGGATGACTCGGCGGCTAGGCCGCCTGATGCAGGCTCGCTGTCGGACCTGGCTCTTTGAAATCGAAGGTTCGAATTGTGCCACCGGATACGAAAAACCCGGACACTGGGGTCCGGGTTTCGGTAAACAATGGTGGGCCGTGGGCGACTCGAACGCCCGACCAATGGATTAAAAATCCACTGCTCTACCGACTGAGCTAACGGCCCGATAAAGCGCGGGATTATACATCACCCGATAACTCAGTCAACGGCTAATGCCCGGCTCAGACGGCTTCAAGCCTGCGCAGTCGCTCCGGTAGCAGCTTAAGATCCACCAGCCCCGTCAACAGTGCCTTGAAAAAGCTGGCCTCGTCTTCGTAAACCAGCTTGTAATACTGCACCTTCATGGTCAGGGCGCTACCCAGAACAATAGCCCCAAAAGCGAGGAAAGAACCGATCGCCAGGGTGGATACTCCGGTTATGCCCTGCCCAATGGTGCAACCCATGGCCAGCACACCACCGAAACCCATCAGGATCGCGCCGATGACGTGGGTGATGAAATCCCTGAAATCGACAAACCACTCGATGCGAAAATTACGGCTGACCAGAGCCCAGAGCAGCGAGCCGGCGATGACACCAAACAGCGCCATGACGCCGAAGGTCAGCAGCGTGGTCTTGAAACCGGATGCGGCGTAGCCCAGGGTCTGCCCCATGGGGTTGATGAAGGTGAAGGATTGGGTGCTCAATGGACGACTGTCGACCGGCTTGCCGGCAGAGGAGTCGGCCAGGAAATCCCACTGCTTGACATAGCCACTGAGCGAATGCATCTCACCATCCAGATCCACCGCCACGTTGGCACTCACATACCAGGCGGCAAGTACCGCCAGACCCACGATCAGACCACCCAGGATATTGTCGAAGCTGCTACGAAAATCGGCCGACTTGAAGACATACACCAGCAACAGCAGACCAAGCACCAGGCCGATCACCATGCGGGCGGCACCGGCATCTTTGCCAATCATCACCGAGCCCAGATCCTGGGGTGTTGACAGGGTCACGGCCAGGGGACGAATCCAGTCATAAAACAGCACTGACATCAGGGTCTGGTCGGAGCCGGGAAAGGGGTTGATCATGTAGTAGGCGATCACGGCAATGATCAGCAGCACCACGACGGATTTCAGATTTCCACCGCCGATACGGATCAGGGTCTTGTTGCCACAGCCCGAGGCGAGGGTCATGCCGATGCCGAACATCAATCCACCGAGGATATTCTCGGCCCAGATCAGTTGGCTGGCCCGGTAGGGGGGAAAAGAGTCTCCCGGATCAAGCAGGCCCGTGAACTCCAGCACGGCAACCCCGAGCATGGCCACGGCGATGGCCAGGAACCAGGCGCGCATACGCCCCGTATCCCCCATGTTCACCGCGTCGGAAACCGCGCCCATGGTGCAGAAATTGGTCTTGTTGACCACCGCCCCCAGGACCAGGGCGATGATGAATGTCGCCCATAACAGAAAGGATTGGGCCTGAAAAAAAGTCTCAAACGCCATGCTGTATACCTCCTCAACCCGCTGTATCGGCATCTTAGGATGCCTGTTATTTTATGGCAGACCGGTAACGGCCGGAGGAGCAAGATTAGCCTATAAGTGAAAGATGATCTACCGGGGTTTATAGCAATAACGCTATTTCTGCTGGTAAGGCGTGGGATCAGGCACGCCCGCTTCTCGGAAGCCCCGGGCACGCAACCGGCAGGAGTCGCACCGGCCGCAGGCGGCACCGGCCGCATCCGCCTGATAGCAGGAGATGGTGAGGCCATAATCCACGCCCAACCGGATACCGGCCTCAATGATCTGTGCTTTGGTCAAATCGATCAATGGGGCATGCACCCGGAACCGTTCTCCTTCAACACCGGCCTTGGTGGCCAGATTGGCCAACTGCTCGAAGGCCGCGATAAACTCCGGACGGCAATCGGGATAGCCGGAGTAGTCCACCGCATTGACCCCCAGAAACAGATCCCGGGCACCCAGTACCTCCGCCCAACCCAGGGCCAGGGAGAGAAAAACCGTGTTGCGGGCCGGCACATAGGTGACCGGAATCCCCTCGCCTTCCGCTTCGGGGACGGCTATGCCACTGTCGGTCAGGGCAGACCCGCCAAAGGCATCCAGGGCGATCGGGATCACCTTGTGTTCCACCACTCCCAAAGCGTCGGCCACACGCCTGGCCGCCTCCAGCTCCACAGCATGCCGCTGGCCATAGGCCAGGCTCAGCGCGTAACAGGCATAGCCCTGCTCACGAGCCATGGCCAGTGAGGTGGCGGAATCGAGTCCACCCGAGAGAAGGATTACCGCTTTTTTCATCACGTCAGCTCACTAATGGGATTGGAGTTCACCTGCCGGCGACATCGCCCCAGAGATATTTGTGCAGCTGTATCTGAAAGCGCACATTCAGCCGGTCCCGCAGAATCCACTCCGCCAGTTGCGTGGCATCCTGCAGACCGAGCGCCGGCGAAAACAGCACCTCACAGCGGTTATCGAGATCCCAGGTCCGCAGCTGCTCTTGGGCCCAGGCATAATCAGCCGCATCGCAAATGACGAATTTGACCTGATCCGTCGGCTTCAGCCGCTCGATATTGCTGAACAGGTTTTTTTCCACTTCCCCGGACCCCGGGGTCTTGAGATCCATGACATTCACTACCCGCGGATCGACCCGGGAGATATCCAGCGCACCGCTGGTCTCCAGCGAGACCCGGTAGCCGGCATCGCAAAGGGCGACCAGCAGCTCCAGGCACGCCTCCTGGGCCAACGGCTCACCACCGGTCACACAGACATACCGGGGGGCATAGGCGGCCACCTGAGCCAGCACGGTGTCCAGTTCCAGCCACTCCCCGCCCTTGAAGGCGTAGGTGGTATCACAGTAACCGCAGCGCAGGGGGCAGCCGGTCAGGCGCACAAACACCGTGGGCAGGCCCACGCTGTTCGATTCACCCTGCAGGGAATAGAAAATTTCCGTGATGCGCAATTGCGCCATGACAAGCCGTCCGCCGCCGTAATGGAACCAGTATAACCGTTCAGTGACCTTCGGCCCGCATCCGGTCCAGACGCTGGGTGGCCAGGCGGCTGGCCGTAGAGTTGGGATAGAGCGTCACCAGGCGTTGCAGAATTTCCCGCGCCTCGCTCCACTGCTGTTTTTCATAGTGGATAAAACTGCTCTTCAACAGGGCATCCGGCACTTTACTGCTATTCGGATAGTCATTGACCACCTTTTGAAATGCCTCCAGCGCCACATCAAAGTCCCGCGTCACATAGCTCGCCTCGGCCAGCCAGTACTGGGCATTGTCGGCATAACTGCCGGTGCCATATCGTGACAGAAAGTCTTGGAACGCGCTGCGCGCCTCATCATAACGGCGCTGCATCAGCAGATTGAACGCCTGCTTGTAATCCCGCTCTTCCGCCACCGTGTCAATCGGTGCGGCCAGGGCCGGCTGCGGGGCGCCCCCTTCCCCGGCGCCAGCAGCGGCAGTTGACGGCGAGGGCGGACTGCCGGGAACAGCCGCGGCTACGGGCGCCGGAGGTGGCGTTTCAGCCAATACCGGAGGTTCGACACCCGGCATCTGCGCCGGCGGTGGCGTCACTCCGGTCATGGGAGCGCTGCCGTGGGCCAGCTGATTGATCCGCTGGTCCACATCCAGATAGAGGTCGCGCTGACGTTTCTTGAGAGCATCCATGGCATGATTCTGCACCTCGATCTCGCCGCGCAGTTGCTGCACTTCACGCTGCAGGGCATCCACCCGCAGCAGCAGATCGGACATGGCCGCCAGTTTGCGTTCCAGCAGTTCGATCTGGCGCGACTGCATCTGCTCCGGACTTAATTTTTCCGCTCGCTGCTGCGCCTCTATCGACTGAAATGGAACCACCAGCAGCAGCCCGATCAACAGGCCGAACAGATTTTTCGTCACTTTTTTCTCCCACAATCCTGCTGCTGTGCCAGGTGCAGCCGATCTCAATAGTACCCGCCAGCCCACAGACAGGCGGGGTAGTTCAACAATCAATAGACAAATTCAGCACGCCGGTTGAGTTCCCAGGTGGTCTCGCCGGAACCCATGGCGGCGGGCCGCTCCTCACCATAGCTGATGGTGATAATCTGGCCTTCCGCCGCACCCTGCGCCATCAGCAACTGTTTGACACCATTGGCACGCCGCTCACCCAGGGCAATATTGTATTCCCGTGAACCCCGTTCGTCAGCATGGCCTTCGACAGTCACGGTCAGTGACGGATTGGCCGCCAGATAGTCACCATGGGCGGCCACCACATCGCGATAATCGGCCCGCACCTGGTCGCTGTCATAGTCGAAATAGATGGTTTTGGTATAGAGCAGGCTGTCAGGGTTCTCCAGCGGACTGCCGCTCCAGGCACCCCCCTCCATGGCGCCGGAGGTCTGGGCGCCATCCGCCGCCATTCCATCCTGCCCACCCTCGCTGACCGGAGCGCCGTCTTTGGTTTCATCACCGCCTGACATACCGGGCATGCCGGCACAACCGGCCAGCAGCAGTGACAATGCCAGAATCGGGGCAATCTTGAGCGCACTCAGTTTCATGGGTTTCTCCTGTTGGTTTTTGTATAAGGCGACCAGACCGGCTCACGCACGTCGCCATCCTGGAGGGCGAGTCGCTGCCGGATCCGGCCATCCACCGAGACCGCCGCAAGTTCACCCTTGCCATTGATCTTGGTGGCGTAAATTATCATGCTACCGTTGGGGGCAAAACTGGGGGACTCATCCAGTCGCCCATCACTCAGCACCTGCAGGGCGTTGTTGGCCGGATTCAATACCGCCACCCGGAAATCACCGCCCTGCCGGGTCACCAGTGTCAGGGACTCCCCGTCCGGCGCATAGGAAGCGCGCGCATTGTAGTTCCCCTCAAAGGTGACCCGGGTGACCTTGCCACCAAAGGCGGGAACCCGGTAGATCTGCGGCTGCCCGCCCCGGTCCGAGGTGAAGACTATATGGCGCCCATCCGGCGACCAGGCCGGCTCGGTATCGATGGCATAGTGGTTGGTCAGGCGGGTAAGGGCGTTGGTATTGATATTCAGTACATAGATCTCGGGATTGCCATCCCGGGAGAGCGTCAGGGCCAGTTTCCGGCCATCCGGCGACCAGGCCGGGGCGCCGTTGATCCCCTTGAACGAGGCCACCTTCTGACGTTTGCCGGTAAACACCTCCTGGATATAGATCGATGCCTTTTTCTGCTCAAACGAGACATAGGCGAGGCGTCGGCCATCCGGCGCCCAGGCGGGTGACATCAACGGCTCGGACGAGGTGACAATGGTCTGGGGGTCGAAGCCATCGGCATCCGCCACCTTGAGCGAAACCTCCTGGGAGCCATCCGCCTTGCTGCTGGAGACCACGTAGGCGATGCGCGTATCGAATGCGCCGGGCTGCCCGGTCAGTTTCTCATACACCAGATCGGCGATCCGGTGTGCGGTGGAGCGCAGGTCCCGGCTGGTGGTGGGGAAGTTGTAGCCGGTCAGCTGCTCCCCCTTGAACACGTCGAACAGTTGAAACCGCACCAGATACCCCCCTTGGCCGTTGGGCCGCACCTGACCCACCACCAGGTTGTCCATGCCGAGCACTTTCCAGTCGCGGAACTCCACATCGGCGTCCGACTGCGGACGCGACAGCATATCCTTCACCGGCAACGCGGCAAACCGGCCGCTGCGCTGCAGGTCACTACGCACGATCTCGGCAATTTCACTGCCGATATCGGCCGCACCGGGACCGGCCCAGCCAAACGGCACCACGGCAATGGGGAGAGCACCTTCGGCGCCTTCGGTTATTTCAATAGTCAGGGGTGCCGCACCGGCCTTGAGTGCCCAGCACAGCAACAGAATCAAACTCAAGAATCTTTTCATAGTCGTCATTTCTTGTTCGGGTCAAATTCAAAATTAATATCCCGGAACTGCTCAAACAGCGTTCCAGTGGGGACCGGCAGCGGGTCCGCCTTGAGCACCGCCGCCTCGGCGGACCGGTCAAAGGCGCCATTGCCGCTGCTGCTGGTCACGCTCACCGCCAGCACGCTGCCGCCGGGCGCCAGCCTGACCCGCAGGGTACACTTCAGGCCATCGCTGATACCCGCCGGGCGCAACCAGGAACGGATCACCTTCTGCGAAATCTGGATAATATAGCGATCCCGTTCCCGCGCATTGTGTTCCGCCTCCATAGCCGCCTGCAACTCCGCTTCCCGCGCCTTCTGTGCCGCTTCCGCCTGGCGTCGCGCCTCTTCCGCCTTGCGTTTCTTCTCCGCCTCGGCCTTGGCCCGTGCCTCTTCCGCCTTGCGCTGCTTCTCTGCCTCCGCCTTGCGCTTGGCCTCCTCGGCCTCCGCCTTGCGCTTGGCCTCCTCGGCCTTGCGTTTTTTCTCTTCCGCCGCCTTTTTGGCTTCCGCCTCCTGACGCGCCTGCTGTTCCGCCTGCCGCTTGGCCTCTGCCGCCTGCTGCTTCTGCTCCGCCTCCTTGCGTTGCTGCTCAGCCTGCTGACGGCGCGACTCCTCTTCCAGACGCTGCTGCCGGGCCTCTTCGCGCTTGCGGTTTTCGACCTGCCGCTGCTGCTCCAGTTCAGCCAGGCGCTGCCGCTCCTCCGCCTGCTGGCGCTTCAGTTCCGCCAGACGCTGCTCCTCCTTCTCCCGGGCCGCCTGTTTTTCCCCCGCCTGACGCGCTTCATCCTGCTCCAGTCGCTGCACCTGTTCACGCACCCGGGTTTCATCGATGATCTGCGCCTGCACCACTTCGACGTTAGACTTCGGCTGGGTCGGCTTCTCCAGCCAGTCGACCCCCACCACCAGGAACAGGATGATCACCAGGTGCAACAAGACGGCGATCACGGCCGCCAGCGGATTGCGCTTGAGTATCTGCAGCATGCTGGAATTATCGCTCCGGGGTCTCGGTGACCAGGCCGACATTGGGCACGCCGGCCCGCTTGATCAGCACCATCGCCTCCACCACCCGGCCATAGTCCACGTTTCGGTCCCCCTTGACCATGATCGGGGTTTTTGGCTTGTAGGCCATCACCGCAGCGATCCGGGTCACCAGGGTATCCGCATCCACCGGCTGATCCTTTGCTTCACCCACATCGATGAACATCTCACCCTGGCTGTTCACCGACACCACCACCGGATCATCCACCTCGCTCGGCAACGGTTCCGAATCCGCCTGGGGCAGATCCACCTTCACCCCCTGGGTCAGCAGGGGTGCCGTGATCATGAAGATCACCAGCAGCACCAGCATCACATCAATGTAGGGAACTACATTGATCTCCGCCATCGGCCGCCGCCGCTTTTTCTGCCGGCTCATGTCAAGCCCCCGCTGTCGTGACTGCTGTCAGACATGGGCCTGCCGCTGCAGAATGGTGGTGAACTCATCAAGAAAATCTTCGTAGCGCCCGTTCAGCCGCTCCACGTCATTGGAGTAGCGGTTGTAGGCGACCACCGCCGGAATGGCGGCGAACAGGCCCATGGCGGTGGCAATCAACGCCTCGGCAATACCCGGCGCCACCAGGGAGAGGGTCGCCTGTTTGACATTCCCCAGTGCGTGAAACGAGTTCATGATGCCCCAGACGGTGCCGAACAGGCCCACATAGGGGCTGGTGGAGCCGACCGTAGCGAGAAATGTGAGGTTATTCTCCAGGCCATCCATCTCCCGGTTCATCGCCACATGCATGGTGCGGCGCGCCCCCTCCACCACCGCCATCGGTTCGATGTCGGGATTTTTTTTCAGTCGTGCAAACTCCCGGAAACCGGCATGGAAAATCGTCGCCATCCCGGTGACCTGACCGTTCTCCCGATCCAGCTCCCGATACAGTTCGCCCAGATCGCCGCCGGACCAGAAGCGCCGTTCAAACGCCTCGGCCGCCTGCCGGGCACGCTTCAGCACCCGGGCACGGTCGAATATCATGGTCCAGGAGATGACCGAGGCCAGCATCAGCGCCGCCATCACCAGTTGCACCAGTGGACTGGCACCCGCCACCAGGGCGATAAAAGAGAGATCCGTCGACATTATCCAGAAACCACCACTCGAAGGGATTGGGGGATGGAGGCGGGACGAAAGCTGGCCGCGTCGATACAGGCGATCTTGACTTCGGCGTCACACAAAACCTGACCGTCGGCTGCCGCGCGGATCTCCTGCCGGAATACCAAACTCGCCTTTCCCCTTGAAATAAGTTGCACACTCACCTGTAACGCGTCATTGAAGCGGGCCGGCGACCGGTAGTCGATAGCGACCTTGCGCACCGCGAACAGAACGCCCTCTTTTTCCAGAAGTTCATCCTGCTCAAACCCCAGGCCGCGCAGCCATTCGGTACGTGCCCGCTCCATGAATTTCAGGTAGTTGGCATAGTAGACCACACCACCCGAATCCGTGTCTTCGTAGTAGACCCTAAGGGGCCAGAGAAATTCCTTCATGGCTGTCACAATTCAACAGAAACCCGTGCCTTCCGGTTTAGTTTTACACCAACCCAAACCGGCCGGAATCGCCACATCGGTCCACCGGCAAGTCAAAACAGCGTGCCCGATTCACCCGGTGTGGCGGCATCATCCTTTGGGTCCAGACCAAAATGGAGGTAGGCGGCATTGGTGGCCACCCGGCCGCGCGGCGTGCGCATCATGAAGCCCTGCTGAATCAGGTAGGGCTCCAGGACATCCTCGATGGTGCCGCGCTCCTCACCGATGGCCGCCGCCAGGCTGTCGACCCCGACCGGACCGCCGTCGAATTTGCTGATGATCGCACTCAGCAGCTTGCGATCCATGATATCGAAACCGTTGCCATCCACCTTCAGCATACTCAAGGCACTGTCGGCCACCGCACTGGTTACCCGGCCTTCTGCCTTCACCTGGGCGAAATCCCGCACCCGGCGCAGCAGCCGGTTGGCGATACGTGGCGTGCCCCGGGAGCGCCGGGCGATCTCGGCGGCGCCGGCGGCATCGGTTTCGATATTCAGTATCCCCGCCGAGCGGCCCACGATGTGGGTCAGATCGGCATTGGAGTAGAACTCCAGCCGCTGCACAATACCAAAGCGGTCCCGCAGGGGCGAGGTGAGCAGACCGGCGCGGGTGGTGGCGCCCACCAGGGTGAAGGGTGGCAGCTCCAGCTTGATCGAACGGGCGGCCGGCCCCTCACCGATCATGATATCCAGCTGATAATCCTCCAGGGCGGGATAGAGCACCTCTTCCACCACCGGGCTGAGGCGGTGAATCTCATCCACGAACAGGACATCGTGGGGTTCCAGGTTGGTCAGCAGGGCGGCCAGGTCTCCCGGCTTTTCCAGCACCGGTCCGGATGTCTGGCGCAGATTGACGCCCATCTCATTGGCAATGATATGGGCCAGGGTGGTCTTGCCCAGCCCGGGCGGACCAAAGATCAGCACATGATCCAGCGCCTCGGCACGCGCCTTCGCCGCCTGGATGAAAATCTCCATCTGCTCCCGCACCACCGGCTGGCCGACATAATCCGCCAGCAACCGGGGGCGGATGGCACGATCCAGGGCCGCATCGTCGACACCGGCCTCCGCACTGATAATCCGTACATTCTCATTCATGGCTATTTTGTCACCACTGCCCGCAGCGCCAGCCGGATGATCTCTTCGCTGGAGAGTCCCTCACACGCCACCGAGCGTACCATACGGCTGGCGTCGTTGGGCTTGTATCCCAGGGCGACGAGGGCGCCGATGGCATCCGACACCGGCGTTTCAACCGCCCCTCCGTCGGCTGCACGCGCCTGGGGCAGGCGAACGACCCCGGACGATTCGATCCGGTCCAGACGATCACGCATCTCGATAATCAGCCGTTCGGCGGTCTTCTTGCCGATGCCGGGTAAACGGACCAGCGCCGCCGCATCATTCCGCTGCACACAGCCGGCGAACTCATCGGCGCTCATGCCGGAGAGTATGGCGAGCGCCATCTTGGCCCCGACCCCGCTCACCTTCAGCAGGGCACGAAACAGAGCGCGCTCGGCGTCGGTGGAAAAGCCGTACAGCACATGGGCATCGTCACGGATCGCCAGATGGGTGAACAGGGTCACCGGCTCGCCCTGCAGCGGCAGATCATAGAAGGTCGACATGGGCGCCTCCAACTCATAGCCGACACCCGCCACATCGATCATCAGGAACGGCGGCTGTTTATGGACCAAGGCTCCGCGCAGCCGACCGATCATCGCCACCCTCCCCGTCTGGAGCGCCCGATCAGCTGCAGGGTGCTGCTGGCATGGGCGTGGCTGATGGCCACGGCCAGGGCATCGGACTGATCCGCCGCCAGGGATCCATCCAGTTGCAGGATATGTTTGATCATGTGTTGCACCTGATCCTTATCGGCACTACCGGAACCCACCACCGCCTGCTTGATGGCCCGGGGCGCATATTCAAACACCGGCAGCCCCGCCACGACACAGGCGCAGATGGCGGCGCCCCGCGCCTGCCCAAGTTTGAGTGCGGAGGCGGCATTCTTGGCCATGAAGACCTGTTCGATGGCCATCTCGGCCGGTTGATAAGTGGCCACCAGTTCTGTCAGCTGGCGATAGATTTCCCCCAGCCGCTCGGGAAACTGCGCATGGGCGATGCGGATACAGCCACTGGCCACATGGGCGCTGTTGCTGCCGTCACTCTCGATGATGCCGTAACCGGTGATACGGGAACCGGGGTCAATACCCAGAATTCGCCGCTTCAGTCCTGATGCCCCGTGTCTGACAGTGTGATCCGTGGGTTTGATAGGCGCTTCCGTTGTTATGTGAAGGGCCGCTGTCGCGGCCCCCGAGGGATGTCTCTTCACTCCATGGAGGCCATGAGCTCTTCCGAGATGTCCGCATTGGTGTAGACATCCTGTACATCATCCAGATCTTCCAGATGATCAATCATCTTCAGCAGCATTTCGGCCGACTCCGGGTCCAGTTCCGCCAGGGTAGCGGCGCTGAAGGTGACCTCGGCATTGTCCGGATTCAGGCCGCTCGCCACGATGGCATCATTTACATCGGAGAAGGTTTCCGGGGTGGTCATGATATCGATGGAACCGTCATCATTGGTCACCACATCCTCGGCACCCGCCTCCAGCGCCGCCTCCATGATGGCATCCTCATCCGCTCCGGGCGCAAAACTGATAATACCCTGCTTGCTGAACATATAGGCGACGGAACCATCCGTTCCCAGATTTCCACCGTGCTTGGTAAAGGCGTGGCGAACCTCGGAGGCGGTACGGTTACGGTTGTCGGTCATGCAGTCGACAATGACCGCCGCCCCGCCGGGGCCGTAACCCTCGTAGCGCAACTCGTCATAGTTATCCGTATCCTCGCCACCGGCGCCACGCTTGACCGCCCGCTCAATGGTATCCCGGGGTACATTGGCCCCGTTGGCCTTGTCCACGGCAAGCCGCAGCCGGGGATTGGTTTCGAGCTCACCGCCGCCCGCCTTGGCGGCAACGGTCACTTCACGCAGCAGCTTGGTCCAGATCTTGCCGCGCTTCTTGTCATTGGCCGCCTTCTTGTGCTTGATATTGGCCCATTTACTGTGTCCAGCCATAACACTCCTCTCACTGTTCGATCTGGCGGGAGTTTACCATCACCCGGGGCAAGCAGAAATAACGGGGGTGGGATTTCTGCCACAACCAGCCGTCAAATACCGCCGTCTACCCGGGAAAACGGCCGTTGCGCAGAAAACCGGCCACATCCGCGGCGATGGCGGCGGAAAACAGCAGGCCCATATGGCCGGCATCATGCAGACGGGTATCCGCCGCTGCGGGAAGTGTGGTCTCCTTGACCATCACAGTTCCATCACTCGCTCCGTCAAGACCGCCCAGCAGACGGCCGACACCCAGCCCGCTGGTTCCCGCAATCACGCCAAGTTCACGCGATCCTTTCCAGGGCGGCGCGCCCTCCACCAGCCCCCGCTCGCCGGCGCGCCCGATCAACCATTGCGTCCAGGCGTGCCGCGCCAGCCGGCGCGCCACTTCACTGCCCTGCACCGGCGATCCCAGCAGGACTATCCGCCCGGGCGGCTGCTCGGGAAACCGATCAAACAGATTGAGCAGCACCAGCCCACCCAGACTATGGGCCACAAAATGCAGACAGGCGTAGTTGCGCCGACCCAGGAAGCGTCCCAACCGCCGTGCATTCTCGGCCGGGGTGCGGCTCAGGGAGTGATAACTGAAGCGTTCCACGGTAAAGCCAAGGCCGGACAGGCGGCGTCCCAGCCAGCCCATCTCGAGACCGGTCATCCAGAGCCCATGCAGCAGCAGAATCCTGCTACAATCGCCGTCGTTGCGTGTGTGACTCATCTCAATCCAGCATCCTGATGTTGAAACCGGGCCGTGCCTGCCGCAGTCTACCAGCAGGCCATGCCGGCTGTCCGGATATCGATGGACCGGGCGCTGCAACAATAACCATAATCTCCGTCCCAAAGGCGCCGGTGGAAGCTGTATCCATGAGAAATTGACTGCGTGGCTGGATCGAACAGCCGGGTCCGAAAGCGCTTCCGGTAATGGTCCTGACGCGTCAGCGGGTTCAGCAGCTGCTGGATAGTCCCGGCACCACCCTGGACACACGCGCTTTTTACATCGGTTCACGGCTGATCAAGAACCGTCCGATCGGCATACTCTAGGCTGACCGGCCAGACAACACTCTCCTTGTTAATCAAGGAGTTATCAACCTCAAAAGCCTGGCGCTACGCCTCTGCAATGAACTCTCGGGCAAAACCGGGTCTAACGGGAGTGCTGCCCTTCTTACCGATCACGGGGTAGTGTAGAATCCCCTCTTTTCGCAACAGCCCGAGTGCCCGTGGACAATCAACAGCTCAGCTATGTCATCGGTGACAGCCTCTACCTGAACATCACCGACCGCTGCACCCTGGAGTGTGCCTTCTGCCCCAAGACCCAGGGCATCCTGCAGGTGCATGAATATGATCTGACCCTGGACCATCGCCCCTCCAGTCAGGAGATCATTGCCGCCATCGATGACCCGGCCGCCTACAAGGAGGTGGTGTTTTGCGGCTATGGTGAACCGACCCTGCGCCTGAAAGTATTATTGGAGGTGGCGAAATACATCAAGGCCCACGGCGGCCGCGTGCGGGTCAATACCGACGGACTGGCCAATCTGGCCAACAAGCGCGACGTGCTGCCGGAGATGGCCGAGTGCGTGGACGCCCTCTCCATCTCCCTGAATGCGCAGAATGCCGAAGTCTACGACCGGCACTGCCAGCCGGCGCTGGCCGGCTCCTTTGAACAGATGCTCGAATTCGTCGCCGAAGCACCGAAATATATCGCCGATGTCACCGCCACGGCGATCGACGGCCTCGACGGCGTGGATATCGAGGCGTGCCGCAAACTGGCCGAGGCGCGGGGCGTGAAGTTCAGAAGGCGCGTACTGGATGTGGTCGGTTAAAGGACGATTAAATCGATTCTTGCTACCCACCATTAGTAAATTCCACTATCGACGGACCCGAGCAGTACCATGAGTGAAAAGCAGCCAACCCGAACACCCACCGCCATCAATCTGCACAGCAAATCCCGCCTGCTGGCAGTTGAATTCTCCGATGGCGCCAGTTTCAGGCTGCCCTGCGAATACCTGCGGGTGTTCGCCAAGGCCAAGGAGGTGCGCACCCTGGAGAATCCGGTCACCGGCAAGGAGTCGGTGAATATCACCGCGATCGAGCCCCAGGGACAGTATGCGGTGCGGCTCATCTTTGACGACGGGCACGATAGCAGCATCTACTCCTGGGAAACCCTCTATGATCTCGGGGTGCATCAGGAACGGAACTGGCAAGCGTATCAGGAGAGCCTGAAAAAGGCCGGGTACCAACCGGGCCAGTCAGCCGCCACCGAGGGGCCTAGACGCATCCGCCTGCTCTACTTCACCTACCTGGTAAAACAGTTGCAGAAAGAGTCAGAGGCGGTGGAGATTCCCCCATCCGTGGTCGATGTGGCCAGCCTGTGCAACTGGTTGCGACGGCGCAATCCGGACCAGGCCCACCTGTTCCAGGAGGGGAGCTTCCAGGTAACGGTAAATAAACAGTTCAGCGAACCGTTCACCCGGATCGATGCGGGCGATGAAGTGGCCTTCATCCCCACATCGCCCAACGCGCCGGCGAAAAAGTAGCAGCTTCGCCCCTATCCCCGTCGCTATAGGAGGCGGATTCGAGCCGCCAGTCGGGGAACGCTCCCCCCTTCGGAGTTGGATCGACCCCGACCCTTATCTTCGCACACTACCGGCCGTAGGAGCGGCTTCAGCCGCGAATTTGTACCCGTCGAAGGGCACGGGTCGCAGCTAAAGCAGCTCCTACGGGTATGGTTTTATGGTAAAGGGGTGGATTGTAGGAGATGTTTTAGCTGCGATGAAAAACGGTTTCACGGCTGAAGCTGAGCCTACGAGCGTGCTTTCCACTCAGTGATCGCTGTAGAGATTGGCCGCGATCGCCATCTTCACCAGACCGGCCAGCGAGGTCGCTTCCATCTTCTCCATCACCCGGGCACGGTGAGCCTCCACGGTCTTGGCGCTGACCCCCAGGGTGCTGGCGATCTCCTTGTTGGCCTTGCCGTTGGTGACCATCTCCATCACCTCATGCTCACGGGGCGTCAATTGCGCCAGTCGGGCGGCGATCTCGGCCCGCTCGGCCTGTACCGAACGCTGGCCCTGATCGATCTCCAGGGCATTGCGGATACTCTCCAGCAGCTGTTCGTCATTGAACGGCTTCTCAATGAAGTCCACCGCTCCCGCTTTCATCGCCCGTACCGACATCGGCACATCGCCATGCCCGGTAATAATGATCACCGGAATATGAATATCCTGTCGGGCGAAATACTCCTGCAGTTCCAGTCCGCTCATTCCCGGCATGCGCACATCCAGCAGCAGGCAGCCGGCACGGCCAGGATAGTAGGCGTTGATAAACTCTTCCGCCGAAGCGAAGGTCTCCACTCTCATTCCCACCGTCTCAATCAGCCATTTCAGCGAATTGCGCATGGCCGAGTCATCATCAACGACAAATACGGTGGCATTACTGTTCATCTCTGTTCCTGTTACTGGGTAATACAATACTAAAGCAGGTACCGCCCTCTACCCGCTGCCCGGCAGTGATGGTACCGTTATGGTCCTCGATAATCGTCCTGCTGATGATCAATCCCATGCCCATGCCACTCTCCTTGGTGGTGTAAAAGGGTTCAAACAGCCGGGACATCTCCTCCTCCCGGATGCCCGGACCGCTATCCAGCACCTGTATCAGCACCCGCTCGTCATCCTGACAGCAGGTCCGAATCACCAGGCTGCGCTCATCTTCCGGCATCTCTTGCAGCGCATCAAGGGCATTTCTGACCAGATTGAGCAGAACCTGTTCAATCTGCACCACATCGATCCTCACCGGCAGCGTATTCAGACTGAAATCCTGTTCAATCACCACCCCCGCTTTGCGCGCCTCAAACTCGACAAAGCTGCACACCTCGCGCACCACCTCGTTGATATCCGCGATCCGGCGCACCGGTGTCTGCTTGCCCACCAGGGCCCGCAACCGCTTGATGATTTCACCGGCCCGGTCGGCCTGGGCGGTAATCTGCCCCAGGGCGTAGAGAATATCCTCCGACTCCCGGCCACTCGACTGCAACCGGCGTACCGAACCGTTGGCGTAGTTGGCAATGGCCGAGAGCGGCTGGTTCAGTTCATGGGCCAGTCCGGTGGCCATTTCACCCATGGTACTGAGACGCGACACATGGATCAGCTCCTGCTGATGCTCCCGTGCCTGTCGCTCCGCCTCCCGCTCAGCGGTGATATCGCGACCATAGATATTGACATAACCCAGATCCACCACCGGAGTCAGGAGCAGCGAATAGACCTGAGTGGTGAGGATCACCTGGGTCTGCCAGTCCCGGCCGCTGTTCAGGATATCCGTCACCCGGTTGCGCCAGTAAAGCGGCAGGGTCTGGGCCCGCTCGCAACCCCAGTAGGAGAGCAGCTGATCGCTGGCACTGTTGGCATAGAGAATGACACCGCGCCGGTTTACACGCAGGATCGGATCGGGACTCTCGGAAGCAAACTTGGCGAGACTGCGAATCTCCAGTTCGATACGGCGGCGGTTGGAGATGTCGTGCATATAGATGGTAAAGGCCAGGCGGTTCTTCAGTCGGATGGGCTTGATCGCCAGCTCCACCGGAAACACCGTACCATCCCGTTTTACCGCAGTCAGTTCATGGCGCACCTCATCAGGATTCCGGTCCCGAGAACTGAGCACATCGGCCATCAACCGGCCGAAGCGGGGGCGGCTTTCACTGTTGAAAATCAGATCGGCAAACACCTTGCCCAGTGCCTCCTGCCGACTGTGACCGAAGGTCTGTTCCGCCGTGGGATTGAATTCGATAATCACCCCCCCGCGGTCAATGGTGATAATCGAGTCCAGTGTGGTCTCCATGATCGCCTGCTTGAGCATCTCCGACTCATGCATTTCGCTCTCATGCTGCTGGCGCATCTCTTCCCGGGTATCCCGTACCAGTTGGATAAACTGGCGGATCCAGTCTTCCAGCACGAACAACTGGTTACCGCGCTCGATCACCGGCTGCTTGGAACCCAACGCCCGCTGCGAAAAGCGGGAGATGCGCTGCAAAATCTTGTTCAGCCGTTCGGACAACAGGAAAAAGACCAGGGTAAAGACGCTGACGAAGGTAAATGCGGCCACCAGCCGCTGACGCCGCTCCAGTCCGGCCACCCGGTCCCGTATCGCTTCCACCACGGTGCGGGGGACCAAGGTGGCGAACTGCAGATTGAGGGTGGAGCCCTCATACTCAGAGAAGGATTGGGCGGTCACCAGAAAATCGGCCTCCACTTCCGACAACCGCTGCTGCGGTGGCAGCCTGAACCGGTCACTGCTGGCGAGAAAACGCTGCTCATCCGCCTCCAGAATCCCCACCAGTACACTGTTTGACGAGACCCCTTGCTGGGAGGCCACCAGAAACTGCTCATCGATCGGCACTACCAGCATGAGAAACCCCATCTCGGTGCCGGTAGCATCCTCCGCTGTCTCCGAGATCAGCAGATAGGGTCGCTCTTCCAGGATGGTGAGAGTGGCCTGCACCCGCTGCTCACCCAGCAACAGTTCATTGGTACCGGCCAGCTCCGCAGGCAGAGGACGCTCCCCGAGCTGATAGATCTCGCGCGTCCGACCATCACTGTCCAGCAGCAGGATATGGCTGGGCCTGACCAGGGATTGCCAGAGGGTCGATCCCGGCAGCCAGGGGGGGGTGGAGCGGTATTGCCTGGGCTGATCCTTGTCGCCCTTGAACCAGTATATCGGCTCAAGGTAATTGGCCAGCTGGCGATGGTTGGCCAGCAGGCGGGCCGTGGAGGTGTAGGCCAGGACATAGTTATCGAAGCGGATCAGGGTTTCACGCGCCTGCTGATTCATCCGTGTTTCCAGCTCTTCGGCAAAAATGTGCCTGAGCGCCCGGGGCTGCACCTGGTCCAGCACCCCCCACACCACCAGACCACAGAACAGGCCGATGATCACCGACATCAGCGGCATGGGAATGCGCCGAAGCAGCGAGAGCTTCCGGGATGGTTTCAGAGGCAACGACATAATGGGGTGACTTCAAACGTCAATCGGTTGGGCGCCCGGCCCAGCAGACTCCTGGCACTCCATTATGCCCTGCTGACCGGCCATTACAATCCTGCCGGCCCGGCTGGTGCAAGTTGGGCATGATAGGGATCAGCTGATTAAACGGGTGATGTGGCCGTCAGTGCAGAAACTCGGAACAGTCGTTTTCATCCTCTATCCCGGAAGCCTCAAAAACAAGCTGATTGAGGGCGTGGCGAATTTCACTGTCCAGTTCATCGAACATCAGCCCGACACCCTGCTCGGCACAACGGACGACAATCGCCTCTAGCTGCATATGGCACTTGAGGCCCTGATTTCCGAGTATCAGGGAGGCCTCGAGCGTCGCGTTCACCGGCAACTGGATACGTCCGATATCCACAAACATCCCCCCCATCCCGATGTCACGGACAGCACCCCTGACCAGCCCAAGACTGGGGTAGTTCAGCATGGTATAGAGGGTTACCACCCGGCGCGGCGAGCTGCGGTTTTCCACGGTGATCGATGTCTCCAGATAGTTGAGTGACACCCTGCCGCCCCGTTTGGATAGGCAACCTGATGACTTTCTTTTACTATAGACCAAATATCCTGCGCTATTGTGACCCGTAACTCACACCGGCAAATCACCTGCCTCGCCGTATCGCCACAGAAATCGCCCCATGAAAAACATCAGTAATATCGATATTAATCAGGCAGTAAGCCCCGGACTGGCGCGACGCCTGGCGGCCATACTGTACGACACGCTACTGGTTTTTGGTCTGCTGCTGCTAGCCTCGATGGTCATCACCCTGCCGGTGGGGATGCTGGCCGGCGAGGCCGCCTCGCAGGCGCTGGCGGGAAACCTGCTACCCTGGCTGTGGCTCCTGGTACCAGCGGCCTTTTTCCTGCTGTTCTGGCTCAAAGGCGGGCAGACGCTCGGCATGCGCTCCTGGCGTCTGCGCGTGGTGCGGGAGGACGGGGCGCCGCTCAAGCGGACTGACGCCCTGAAGCGGTTATTGTGCGCACTGCTCTCCTGGCTGCCTCTGGGGCTGGGTTATCTCTGGATACTGATCGACAGGGACAAACTGGCCTGGCACGACCGGTTGTCGGGAACCCGGCTGGTCTTGCTGGCGAAACGGCGAACGGCCGCGTCAGTGGACCCGGCGTACAAACCAGAAACCGATACCGAGAAACAGTAGACCGGGCACGGCGGCGGCGAACAGGGGGTTGAGGGAGTAGACCACGGCCATGTGGCCCAGCACCTTGTTTAACAGGAAGAAGGCCAGCCCCATCAGGGAGCCGGCAAAGATCCGTTGACCGATGCCCACCGACCGCAGCACCCCGAATACAAAGGGAACCGCCAGGAACACCATCACCAGGGTAACCAGCGGCATGATCACCTTGCTCCAGAAAGCCACCTCGTAGGTGATCGCCTCCTGACCGTTTTCATGCATGAAATCGATATACTGATAGAGCCCCCAGAGCGGCAGCATAGTAGGCCGCACCACCACCACATTGAGGATATTGGGATTGAGCAGTGAATCCCAGGTCGCCTCGTCCAGCGACCGGCTCTCCACCCGATCCGCCAGGAAACGGGTCTGGCTGATCCCGCGCAACAGCCAGCGACCTGCCTGGTACTGGGCAAAATCGGCATGGGTGGAGACCCGCAGCTCCCGCTCTTTGGAGAATTCGTAGATATAGATATCCCTGAGTTGCGAGCCGGGCAGAATCTGCCGGATATTGACAAAGGAGCCCCCATCACGGGCCCAGAAGCCGTAACGCGACTTGAGGGTGATCTGCTGGCTCAGCTTGCTGGCGCGCATGCGCTCGGCATACTGCTCGGTGTTGGGCGCGATCGCTTCACCGATCACCAGCACCACCAGCATCGCCAGGATACCCGCCTTCAACACCGAGATGATGATCCTGGCCAGGGAGACGCCCGCGGCGCGCATCGCCACCAGTTCGGAATTGTTCGCCAGACTGCCCAGCCCGACCAGGCTGCCCAGCAGCACCGCCATGGGAAACACCTCATAGGCGCGACGCGGCAGGATCAGCAATACATAGTAGAAGGCATCCGCCGTGGTGTAATCACCCGTGCCGACACTGCCCAGCTCATCCATCAGGGTGACGAAGCCGACCAGCACCACCAGAACCACCAGGGTGATCAGGATGCTCAGCAGTACGCTGGTACCGATATATCTGTCCAGCACCCTCATGCGTGGCGGCTCCGCAGCCGGCTGCGTAACACCCGCAACATGCGCGGCGACTTGTACAGCATCACCGCGCTGCCCAGCAGCAGCATGAAGGGGTGTACCCACCAGCGCCCCATCCAGGCGGGGGTCGCACCGGAAACCATCCAGTTACCGGACACCGCCTGCAGATTCAGGAACAGGAAATAGAACAGCAGCGCCAACAGCAGTCTCCCATAGATCCCCTCACGGGGCAGTGACTTGCTGAGCGGCACGCTGAGGATGGTGAATACCAGCACCGCAACCGGGAACATGAAGCGATACTCCAGCTCGGAGCGCATGCGCAGATCCGCCGAGCCAAACAGCTCGCGGGTGGGGATCGCCTTGGCGGGGAGTTGATCGCTGATCTGGTCATGCCGATCGATCAGGATGGCGTATTTGTCGAAATCCCCAAGGGAATAGTCGTTCTGCCCCGGCGTCCCTTCATAGCGGTGGCCACGGGTCAGCACCAGGTAGAGATCACCACTATCCGGCTCCGTGTACTGGTAACCTTCCGCCGCGGTGATCAGGCCCAGCTTGCCATGCTGGCGATTCTGCACAAAGACATTACGCATGCGTCGCTTGTCATCGCTCATCTTCTCCACATAGAAAACCAGGCCGCCCTGGCTGAACTCATTGAACCGACCGGCCACCGCCATGCCGAGTTCAGCCGACTCACCCTTCTGCTGCTGCATGATCTCCGCCTTATTGGCATTCACCCAGGGCACCAGTCCCAGAGTAAACCAGGCCACCACCAGGACAACCGGCACAGCCGCCAGGGCAAACGCGCGGTAGATACGCCGCAGCCCGACGCCGCCCGCGGCCAGCGCAGTCATTTCACTGTCGCGATACATGCGGCCAAGGGTATAGAGAATAGCAAAAAAGAAGGTCGGCGGAGTGACCGGTCCCAGCACCTGCAACACCTCCAGCCCCAGCAAGCGGGTCATCACGTCATTGCTGATCAAACCGGAGACCGCATCCTGCAGGATACGGATATAGCTCTGACTTACCACGATCAGCATCAGCACGGTCATGATGGCGAGAAATGACTTGGCCACTTCCCGGAGTATGTAGCGATCGATAATCGGCAGCATAAAAAGCGTTCGGTTTGAAAATGCCGGCGCATCGGCCTGCATCGGTGGTAAACAGTCACAATTCTTGTAGACTACTATCCCAATAATGAAACCGGGAAATAGCTGAACCCAAGCAGCATGGGCGAGTGATCGACCCGGTCATCGCCCGGACGAATTCCGCGAAAACCGCGATGGATAGTACCTCCTGACCGGGCTGCGGGCAAACCGACGACAGCTACTACAATCTCCCCGCCACGGCGGGAATGAAGACGAACAAACAGCAAACATTCAGGGAACCACTATGGAATACCATCTGAAATCAGGCGATCCATCCACACAGCGCACCGCGTGCCTCGTGCTGGGCGTCTTTACCCGGCGCCAACTGGTCGGGGCAGCCAGCGTGATTGACCGGGCCAGCAATGGGCATCTCAGCGCCATCCTGAAGCGCGGCGACATGGACGGTGAAACCGAACAATCCCTGATGCTCTATGACGTTCCGGGGATTCAGGCGGAACGGGTGCTTCTGGTAGGTCTCGGCGCCGAGAAGGAGATGAGCCTGAAATCGGTCATCGCCGCCTGGGCCAGCGCCGTGAAGATACTCAACGAAAGCAGTGTCATCGAGGCGACCAACGCCCTCTGCGCCCTAGAGATCAAGGGCACCGAACCGACCCAGCTATTGCGTGAATCGGTGATTGCCGCCGAGGATCAGGTCTACCGTTTCGATCAATGCAAGAGCGAGGCGAAGCCACCCAAGCGTCCACTGAAAAAGCTCAGCCTGTTCATCGGCGAACAGAAAAAAAGCCAGTCGTTACAGCGCGCCATCACCCAGGGCGAGGCGATTGCCGGCGGCATCACCCTGGCCAAAAACCTCTCCAATCTGCCTGGCAATCTCTGTACGCCGAGTTACCTGGCGGACCAGGCCCGGCAACTGAGCAAACAGTCGCCCAAACTGAAGGTGTCGGTGCTGGAGGAGAAACAGATGCAGGCCCTCGGCATGGGCTCACTGCTCTCCGTTTCCCGCGGCAGTCGAGAACCGGCCAAGCTGATTGTCATGGAGTACAAGGGCGGCAAACCAAAGGAGAAACCGCTGGTACTGATCGGCAAGGGCCTCACCTTCGACGCCGGAGGTATCTCGCTGAAACCGGCCGCCGCCATGGATGAGATGAAATATGACATGTGCGGCGGGGCGAGTGTCATGGGCGCCATGGCCGCCTGTGTCGGGATGGAACTGCCCATCAACCTGGTGGTGATCGTCCCCGCTTCGGAAAACCTGCCGGACGGCGCGGCCAACAAGCCGGGCGATATCGTCACCAGCATGTCGGGGCAGACCATCGAGATCCTCAACACCGATGCCGAAGGCCGGCTCATCCTGTGTGACGCCCTCACCTATGCGGAACGCTTCAATCCAGCCGCCGTGGTGGACGTAGCCACCCTGACCGGTGCCTGTATTATCGCCCTCGGGTCCCAGGCATCGGGCCTGCTGAGCAACGACGACAAGCTCACCGCCGAGCTGCTGGAGGCCGGCAACCGGGCCATCGACCGCGCCTGGCAACTGCCGCTCTGGGAGGAGTACCAGGAGCAGCTGAAGAGCAACTTCGCCGACATGGCCAACATCGGCGGCAAGGGCGCCGGCACCATTACCGCCGCCTGCTTCCTGTCACGCTATGCGAAAAAATTCAAGTGGGCACATCTGGATATCGCCGGTACCGCCTGGAAAAGCGGCGACCAGAAAGGGGCCACCGGACGCCCCGTTTCACTGCTCTCCCAGTTTCTGCTGCACCGGGCAGGCCAGGCAAAATGACCCAGATCGATTTTTATATCCTGGGTGACCAGGCCACCGGAGACCGCTTTCAGCTCGCCTGCCGCATCGTCGACAAGGCCTGGCGGCAGGGACACCGGATCTATCTGCACACCAACTCGGATGCGGAATCGCGACACCTGGACAAACTGCTCTGGACCCAGTGGGAGGAGAGCTTCATCCCCCATGGCCTGATCGGCGAGAGTGACGGCACGCTCACGCCGGTACTGATCGGCCACAATGCGCAGGCCGGTGACGAACACGATGTGCTGATCAATCTGGCGACCGACATGCCCCCCTTCTTCAGCCGTTTCACCCGGGTGGCCGAACTGATCGATCAGGACCCGGTGGTGCGCAAAGCCGGGCGTAACCGCTACCGGACCTACCGGGATCGTGGCTACACCCTCAACACCCACAACCTGTGAACCTAAAAACCTCATTTCAACCACCAAGAACGCAAAGTGCGCAAAGAGATACAGTGGCAATCTTCATTGTTTAGGACCACCCCGACAGTTGGATGAACGGGAGAATACAACTCAATATTTTTCTTCGTGTTCTTTACGCTCTTAGCGGTTGAATCAAGGAATTCAGAATGGACAATTGGCAGGACAGACAATTTACACAGCCGCAGGCCACCCGTCAGGGTGCCGCACGAGGATATGCCGGGTGACATTCAACTGGCCATTCAAACAGCAGCCACCGCAGGCGGCAACCCAGGAAACATCGATCCCACTGGATCAGCAGGGCATCCCCATTCTCAACGAGGTGGTGGAAGCTGACGAACTGGGGCCAGCCCCCCCGGCAGACCCTAACCAGACCGACCTGCCCCTGTTCGACACGGACCCGGGCCACAACCCAGCCTCGTCGACCGTCAACCTGGAGACGCTACGGAAACAGTTGCGGGATGAATTACTGCAGACCGTTGCACAGGTCGCCGACTCGCTGACCGAACGGTTTCATGCCGATCTGGAGCAAACCCTGCGGAAGGAGATCGAGCGGGTGCTGGATGAGCGATTTGGGCCACCGGCTGATCCCGGATAGCAAGCACACGGGTCCGATTAGCGAAGCAGTATTGATCGGTTTACGCCTTCGGCTAAACCGACCTACCGGCTGGGGCACCTTTGAACGGAATGGTCTCTGTAGCGGCTTCAGCCACGATGATATATCCGCTTCCATCGCGGCTGAAGCCGCTCCTACAACTCCACCTCAACCCGATCCACCTTCTGAAAACCGCGCGGCAGTTTGCTGCCCCGGCGGCCCCGCTCGCCCTGGTAGTGCTCCAGATCACTCAGTTTCAGGGTGATAAAACGCTTGCCGGAGTGGGCGGTGAGCCGCCCCCCTTCGGGTACGCAGGCCACCGCCACCACGAACTCGATGCGATCCTCCACCCGCTTGGCGGGGATACCGATGATCTTGTTGCCCTTGCCGCGGGTCAGGGCCGGCAGGTCAGAGACCGGGAAAGTGAGCATCCGGCCCTCGTTGGTGATGGCCACCACGCGGTCGCTGTCCCGATCCGTCACCGGCACCGGATGCAGCACCCGGGCCCCTTTCGGCAGGGTCAGCAGCGCCTTGCCCGCCTTGTTCTTGGCATGCAGTTCCTTCAACTGCACCAGGAAACCGTAGCCGGCATCGGAGGCGACCAGATACCACTGTTCCGGATCGCCCCCCAGCACCACGCTGAAGGTGGCCCCGCTCACCGGTGACAGCCGCCCGGTCAGGGGCTCCCCCTGACTGCGCGCAGACGGCAGGGTGTGGGCCGGTACCGAGTAGCTGCGCCCGGTCGAGTCGATGAACACCGCTGCCTGGTTACTGCGCAGATGGGCGGAGTCCAGATAATTGTCGCCGGCCTTGTAACTGAGACTGGCGGGATCGATGTCATGCCCCTTGGCGGCCCGCGCCCAACCCTTCTCGGACAGCACCACGGTGACCGGTTCGCTCGGGGTGAGATCGGTCTCGGCCAGCGCCTCGGACGCCTGGCGTGCGACAATGGGCGAACGTCGCTCATCCCCGTACTTCTCGGCATCCTCCTGGATCTCCTTGCGGATCAGGGTGGTCATGCGTTGTTTGGAACCGAGCGTCTTCTCCAGCCACTCCTGCTCCTTCGCCAGCTCATCCTGTTCGGCACGGATCTTCATCTCTTCCAGCCGCGCCAACTGGCGCAGCTTGGTATCCAGGATGTAGTCGGCCTGCAGCTCGGTCAGATCGAAGCGCTGCATCAATACCGGTTTCGGTTCATCCTCGCTGCGGATGATGCGGATCACCTCGTCCAGGTTGAGAAACGCCACCAGCAGGCCATCCAGCAGATGCAGCCGGTCCCGCACCTTGCCCAGACGATGTTCCAGACGGCGGCGCACCGTCTCATAACGGAACTCGAGCCACTCCCTGAGCAGGCCCAGCAGGTTCTTCACCTGGGGCTTGCCGTCGAGACCGATCACGTTCATGTTGACCCGGTAGGTACGCTCCAGATCGGTGGTGGCGAACAGGTGGGACATCAGCCGCTCCACGTCGACCCGATTGGAGCGCGGCACGATCACCAGGCGGGTCGGATTCTCGTGGTCCGACTCATCCCGCAGATCCTCCACCATGGGCAGCTTCTTGGCCTGCATCTGCTGGGCGATCTGTTCCAGGATCTTGGCTCCGGAGACCTGGTGCGGCAGCGCCGTGATCACCACATCCCCCTGTTCCCGGATATAGCGGGCGCGCATGCGGACGCTGCCGCCACCGGTTTCATAGACCTTCATCAGCTCCTCGCGGGGGGTGATGATCTCCGCCTCGGTGGGATAATCCGGCCCCTGGATATGCTCACACAGCTCTTCCAGGGTGCTCTTCGGACTCTCCAGCAGCCGGATACAGGCACTCGCCACTTCGCGCAGGTTGTGTGGCGGCACGTCGGTGGCCATGCCCACGGCGATGCCGGTGGTGCCGTTGAGCAGCAGATTGGGCAGGCGGGCCGGCAACATGGACGGCTCTTTCAGGGTGCCGTCAAAATTGGGTACCCAGTCCACCGTCCCCTTGCCCAGCTCGGCGAGCAGCACCTGGGCATAGGGGGTCAGGCGTGCCTCGGTGTAGCGCATGGCGGCAAACGACTTGGGGTCATCCGGCGAGCCCCAGTTGCCCTGACCATCCACCAGGGTGTAGCGGTAGGAGAAGGACTGGGCCATCAGCACCATCGCCTCGTAACAGGCGGAATCGCCGTGCGGGTGGAACTTGCCCAGCACATCACCCACGGTGCGGGCCGATTTTTTATGCTTGGAGCCGGCCGAGAGGCCCAGCTCCGACATGGCATAGATAATGCGCCGCTGCACCGGTTTCAGGCCATCGCCGATAAACGGCAACGCCCGGTCGAGGATCACGTACATGGAGTAATCCAGGTACGCCTTCTCGGTAAACACCTTCAACGGCATGCGCTCGATGCCTTCGATATTCTGGTCGATTCCGTTACTCATATCACCCTGTCAAACCGGTTTCTGGAGATCACACATGGGGGGGGATCATACGAAAAGCGCCGGCAGATGTCACAGGGAGTTGCATAACCCGTGAGCGGGTCAGGCAAACCGCGGGCAAACAGGGAATCAGCGGGGGAACGACAGCCAGTGGCCGTCCGGGATTACGTAAAACAGCACGGCAAAAAAATGGAACGCACTGCCCGCCAGCACAAACAGGTGCCAGATGGCGTGATTGTAGGCCAAACGTTCCCAGGCGTAGAAAATCACCCCCAGGGAGTAGAACAGGCCGCCGATCACCAGCAGAGTCATTCCACCCACCCCGACTGCCGCCAGCATCGGCTGGACCGCCGCCAGTGCCAGCCAACCCAGTCCCAGATAGAGCGTGAGTGAAACCTTCTGGTAGCGCTGTTCGGTAAACAGCTCGAAGATCATGCCGATGACAGCGATACCCCAGACGGTGCCAAACAGCCACCAGCCCCAGCTCTCCCGCATACTGACCAGGGCAAACGGGGTATAGGTCCCGGCAATCAGCAGAAAAATCGTCGCATGATCAATCTGACGCAGAATCCGCTTGGCCCTGGGGTGGGGGATGCTGTGATAGAGCGTCGAGGCGGTATAGCAGAGGATCAGCGTGGCGCCATAAATGCTGCTGCTGGCGATGTGCCAGGCGTTGCCATAGAGCGCGGAGAAGGCCACCAGCACCGCCAGGCCGGCAATACTCAGGGCGGCGCCGATGCCATGGGTCACGGCATGGGCGACCTCTTCACCCAGGCTGTATTCCGACACCGGCGCTTGCGCAACCATCACGATCTCCTTAAACGAATATTCGTTCAGGATGGTCCGCACCATATAAAGTGTCAAGGTCAGGTGGTCGTTAGCACCGATTTCCAGCGTCTATTTTTCGGCATTCCGCAGGTCGGGGCGAGCAACAGACCCCAACCTGCGGAATGCGTGAATGTGTTACATTATTTCACACGGGTCCAAAGCCATACAATCGTTTCAATCCACCCACCCACCCGCAGGAGTCCGGCCTCTTGAACCAATCTCAGCCATGGGCCGTCGAGCCGATCGCCGGGCCAATCCTGTTTCTGATGGCGCTGTTTTCGATCCTGCACGGAGTGGCGGGGCAAGTCCCGGCCTATCTGTCGGGCGGGCTGGGCTGGCTGGCGGCGGCGCTGCTGGCCAGATCCATCAACACCCTACAGCGCATCCAGGTCATCGCCATGCTGGTGGTGGGTGGCGGCGGGTTGCTCTGGGGCATCGCGGCCGGGACGGCAGTACCCTATGAAAAGGTGTTCAGCGCCAACCAGGCAATGCTGGCCATGCTGGCCGCGGTCAGCTTTCTGCGCCTGATTACCCAGCCGGCCAATGACCCCGCCCATCCTGCGCCTGTCGAAGGCGGACTGCCCCAGGGCAGCCGGCCGCTCTGGCGCACCCTGTTCGGGGTGCATTTTCTCGGCGCAGTGATCAACATGTCCTCTATTGTGATCATCGGCGACCGCCTCTCCACCAACCGACCCATGACCCCGCAGCAGGCGTGCGTGTTGTCCCGCGGCTTTGCCATGGCGGCCTGCTGGTCACCGTTCTTTGCCGCCATGGGTATCGCCCTCTCCAACGCCCCGGGATCACAATTGACCACCCTCTCTGTAGTGGGTTTTCCGGTGGCCATGCTGGCGCTGCTGCTGACCGGCTGGGAACTGACCCGCAACGGCCGCGCCGACCGCTTCCACGGCTATCCGATGCGGTTCAACACATTGTGGGTTCCGGGCCTGCTGGCGCTCATGCTGATGCTGCTGCATCGCGCCTGGCCGGCGATCCCCATCCTGACCCTGATCTCCGCCCTGTCACTCACGGTCACCTTGCTGCTGCTGACGCTCCGACACGGCGGCGCCGGGCTTGTCGCCTACCGTCAGCACATCCGTATCGGTCTGCCACGCATGTCCGGCGAGTTGCTGCTGTTTCTCGCCGCCGGGGTACTGGCCACCGGTATCACCAGCGCCATCGCGGCCAGCCATCTGTCGGTGAATCTGCAGCATTTTGGGGCCACTGAGGCGAGCCTGCTGTTGCTGGCAATGGTATCGGTATCGGTGATCGGCATTCATCCGGTCATCAGTATCGCCACTGCCGGGGGCATCCTCTCACCGCTGGGGGTCGACCCCAACCTGCTCGGCATCACTTTCCTCATGACCTGGGCGATCGGTGTCAGCACTACCCCCTTCTCCGGGCTGCACCTGACCATCCAGGGACGCTACCAGATCAACGCCTTCAAACTGCTGAAAATGAACGCCGGCTTTGCCCTGGTGATGCTGGCCGTGTGCAGCCTGGTGATCTATCTTTATGCCGGAGGCTGAAGATCCGAGATCAATGGAATCCGGACTGTTGGAGATCCCGCCGCGGGTATTTCAGTTCGGAAATGATTTTTTCCGCACTGAGATTCACGATATGGATATTGCAGAAATAGAACTCGGCCAGATCCTGGCGATAGCGGGTGTAATCATTCTCGGCAATCCGCTTCCACTCGACGCGGCGGGGCTGCACGAACTTGCCCTTGCCATTGCCAAAGGCGTAGGTCTTGTACTCCCGGGTGCTACAACGCATCCCCTCAAAGGCGACATTGTTCGCCCCGCTGCGGGATCTGATCACCACGGTATAGCGCACCACTCCATCCGCCTCGGTATAGCTGATGGAGTCGGGATCGATAAAATAGTGGAAGGCGGCATTGGGACGGGTAACCTGGAACTCGATCAGATTGTCATCTTTTGGAAAGGGCGGCAACCGGGTATCCTGCTCGGCCCATTTATACTCCTCCACGTTGGGATTGAATGTATCGTGGGGATTATAAAAGTTGCTATCCCCCTTTTTTGCCTTGATCGGGTCGGCGGCATTCACCGCATGCACCCCGACAAGCATGACCAAGGGCGCCACCACAAACAGTACGGCAAGCTTTTTCATAGACATAACTGAGCTCCCAATACGGGACCGCCGGATTCACACCTCCGCCAGGTCGCCTTTCTCCTGTAACCACTGCTTGCGGTCCGCAGCCCGCTTCTTCGCCAACAGCATATCCATCATGCCGTTGGTGTCATCACCCGCATCGATGGTCAATTGCACCAGCCGCCGGGTATCCGGATCGATGGTAGTCTCGCGTAGCTGCAGCGGATTCATTTCGCCCAGCCCCTTGAAGCGTTGGACACTCACCTTGCCGGTCAGTTTCTCCGCAGCGATCCGGTCCAGCACCCCCTGACGTTCGGAGTCGTCCAGGGCGTAAAAGATCTGCTTGCCCACGTCGATCCGGTAGAGCGGCGGCATCGCCACATAGACATGGCCCTCCTGCACCAGCTTGCGGAAATGGCGCAGGAACAGGGCGCAGAGCAGGGTGGCGATATGGGCGCCGTCCGAGTCGGCATCGGCCAGGATACAGACCTTGCCGAAGCGCAGTTTGCCAAGGTCATCGGAGCCCGGCTCCACGCCGATCGCCACCGAGATGTCATGCACCTCCTGTGATGCCAGTACTTCAGCAGAGTCCACTTCCCAGGTATTCAGGATCTTGCCACGCAGCGGCATGATCGCCTGGAACTCCCGGTCCCGTGCCTGCTTGGCGGAACCGCCGGCGGAGTCACCCTCCACCAGAAACAGTTCGCTGCGGGTGGTATCCAGCGTGCTGCAATCGGCCAGTTTGCCCGGCAGCGCCGGCCCCTGGGTCACCTTCTTGCGCAGCACCTTGCGCCCTGCCCGCAGGCGGGACTGGGCCGCATTGATAGCCATATCGGCCAGCCGCTCACCGGCATCGGTATGCTGATTCAGCCATAGACTGAAGGCATCCTTCACCACCCCTGAGACAAACGCGGCACACTCCCGGGAGGAGAGACGCTCCTTGGTCTGGCCGGAGAACTGGGGATCGGCCAGCTTGACCGACAGGATGTAGCAGCATCGACTCCACACATCTTCCGGCGCCAGCTTGACCCCGCGCGGCAGCAGGTTGCGAAATTCGCAGAACTCCCGCACCGCGTCGGTGAGGCCGGAGCGCAGCCCGTTCACATGGGTGCCTCCCTGGGTCGTGGGGATCAGGTTGACATAGCTCTCGGTGACCGCCTCGCCGCCCTCCGGCAGCCAGGCCACGGCCCAGTCGGCCGCCTCGGAATTTCCCGACATGGAGCCGACAAACGGGGGCTCGGGTAACAGCTCCAGCCCCTGCAGGGCATCCAGCAGATAGTCCTGCAGGCCATCCTGGTAATACCACTCGTAGTTGTCGCCACTGTTCTCATCCAGGAACAGCACCTTGAGGCCGGGACAGAGCACCGCCTTGGCGCGCAGCACGTGCAGCAGCTGGCGTACCGAGAATTTTCCCGAATCGAAATACCTGGCATCCGGCCAGAAGCGCAACCGGGTGCCGGTATTGTTCTTGCCAACCCGTCCCACCGCTTCCAGGTCGGACACCTTGTGGCCCCCGGCAAAAGCCATGTTGTACTCCACCCCGTCGCGCTTGACCCAGATCTCCAGATGTTTCGACAGGGCGTTCACCACCGATACGCCAACACCATGCAGGCCACCGGAGAACTGGTAATTCTTGTTGGAGAACTTGCCGCCGGCATGCAGCTTGGTGAGAATCACCTCGACTCCGGGCAACCCCTGCTGCGGATGGATATCCACCGGCATGCCACGCCCGTCGTCTTTCACCTCAAGCGAGCCATCCTTGTAGAGGGTGACCTCGATGGTGGTGGCGTGACCGGCCACCGCCTCATCGACGCTGTTATCGATCACCTCCTGGGCCAGATGGTTGGGGCGACTGGTGTCGGTATACATGCCGGGGCGCTTGCGTACCGGCTCCAGACCACTCAGCACCTCGATGGCGGAAGCGTCGTAAGAACTGCTGCTCATGGATTTAACAAAACCTGTCTGATTGACACAAGATGGCCCCAGAGTTTACACGCCCCCAGGAAGCGATGCGAGGGGCACCCACGCACCGGCGCCACAGCCGCACCTCCCCACCAGGCGACAGCCGCCAGACAACAACACCAATTGACCGCCACCCATCCTCTGGTTAAGGTTTACCCATCCAAATCAACCATGAGCCACCCCGTGCCCAAGAAAGAAACCACAAAAAAAGACCCAACAGCGCCATCCTTCGAACAGGCCCTGAGTGAACTGGAATCCCTGGTGGAGACCCTGGAACAGGGCGACCTCTCCCTGGAGGAGTCCCTGGAGTCCTTTGAGCGGGGCGTCGCCCTCACCCGCACCTGCCAGCAGGCCCTGAAAGAGGCAGAACAGAAGATCCAGATTCTCAACGATCAGCGTATCGATGCCGAGCCGGAACCCTTTGACCGTGACAACTGAGTCCGCCCTGAAGCAGTACCTTGGGGCCTGTCAGAATCGGGTGGATGGGGCCCTCGAACAGCACCTGCCTGCCGACACCATCCAGCCGCAGCGCCTGCACCAGGCGATGCGTTACGCCACCCTGAACGGTGGCAAACGTATTCGCCCGATGCTGGTCTATGCCGCCGGCGAGGTCCTGGGCATTGTGCCGGAGCAGCTGAACGGACCGGCCTGTGCCGTTGAACTGATCCACGCCTACTCGCTGATCCATGATGATCTGCCGGCCATGGATGATGATGATCTCAGGCGCGGTCGCCCAACCTGTCACAAGGCGTTTGATGAGGCCACCGCCATCCTCGCCGGCGACGCCCTGCAGACCCTCGCCTTCAAGGTACTGTGCAAAGCCGATGCCACACCTTTTCGAGCCGATGTGCGTCTGGGCATGATCGAAACCCTGGCCCATGCCAGCGGCTCCCGCGGCATGGCCGGCGGACAGGCCCTGGACCTGGCGGCGGTCGGGCGGCAACTGGATCTGGCCCAATTGGAGAACATGCATATCCACAAGACCGGCGCTCTGATCCATGCCAGTGTCAGGCTGGGCTGCCTGGCGGCGGACAACGCCGATCCTGACCAGACCCGCCAACTGGAACACTACGCCAACTGCATCGGCCTCGCTTTTCAGGTGCAGGACGATATTCTCGACGTGGAAGGCGATACCGCCACCCTTGGCAAGACCCAGGGCAAAGATGCCGCCAGCGGCAAACCAACCTATCCCGCGCTGATCGGCCTGAAGGGGGCCAGGGAGCTGGCGCAGAACCTGCGCCAGGATGCCCTCGACAGCCTATCGGGACTTGGCAATCGGGCCGACCCGTTGCGCTGGCTGGCCGACTACATCGTCCAGCGATCGGCCTGACCGCACCCTTCCATCGCTACACATCAATTGCTCCAGGCAATTGATATTAAAAAGATTAAATCCACAAAACCGGGATTTTTCCGACACTTTTCTTGCACAGAACCATGTCCGCCATCATAATTCCCGGTCCCCTGACGGCCTCCCGCGCCCGGCAGGGTTGAAAACCCGGCAAAACGGCGGTGTTCGCCAGCTGTTAAACAGGGTAGATTGCTACCAGAGCATAATTGTAGGATGCGTAGGCTGGATTGTGTGCGCACCGTTGTAACAGAGGAACAGAGACAGTGACCACTACCACTGAAATTGCCGACGTACAGAGCAGCGCCGATACCCGGCAGATCGCCATCAACAAGGTAGGGATCAAGGATATCCGCCACCCGGTCCGGGTCAAGGATCGCAGCGATGGCGAGCAGCACACCATCGCCACCTTCAACATGTATGTGAATCTGCCGCACAACTTCAAGGGTACCCACATGTCCCGTTTCGTGGAGATCCTCAACTCCCACGAAAAAGAGATCAGCATCTCCAACTTCAAGGTGATGCTGGCAGAGATGGCGGAAAAACTGGAAGCCAAGTCCGGCCACATCGAGATGAGCTTTCCCTATTTCATCAACAAGACGGCACCGGTCTCCGGCGTACAGAGCCTGCTGGACTATGACGTGACCTTCATCGGCGAGGTGCATGACGGCAAGCCGATCACCTATATCAAGGTACAGGTGCCGGTCACCAGCCTCTGCCCCTGTTCCAAGAAGATCTCCGATCGCGGTGCGCACAATCAACGCTCCCACGTCACCGTTCAGGTCAGGACCTGTGGTTTTGTCTGGGTGGAGGAGATCATCGACCTGGTGGAGAGCCAGGCATCGTGCGAACTCTACGGCCTGCTAAAGCGACCGGATGAGAAGTTTGTCACCGAGCGCGCCTATGACAATCCCAAGTTCGTCGAGGACATGGTGCGGGATGTGGCCGGCATGCTGGACAAGGATGAGCGCTTCTGTGCCTATGTGGTGGAATCGGAAAACTTCGAATCCATCCACAACCATTCAGCCTACGCGCTGATCGAGCGGGACAAGGAGGCGGAGTAACAGGCCGCTTGCGTTGATATCCAGGGCGCCCGCGAGGCGCCCTTTTTATTTGGATGGTTCTTGCTATACAGGCGCGGATATGACCATTAATCTCCCGGCTGAGCCATCGCGCAGCGGATTAACCTGCGGCCCGCTGGCGGCTCATCTCTTCGATCCCCTGGCTGCGCAGGTACTCCTCATAGCCACCGCGGAAATCGTTCACGCCGCCCGGGGAAATCTCGATAATGCGGGTCGCCAGCGAGGAGATGAACTCCCGGTCATGGCTGACAAAGAACAGGGTGCCGGGATAGTTCTCCAGCGCCAGGTTGAGTGATTCGATCGACTCCATGTCCAGGTGATTGGTCGGTTCGTCCATGAGCAGAATATTCGGCCGCTGCAGCATCAGCTTACCGAACAGCATGCGCCCCTGCTCACCACCGGAGATAACCTTCACCGATTTCTTGATCTCGTGCTGGGAAAACAGCATGCGTCCCAGGGTGCCGCGAATCACCTGTTCGTCGTCACCCTTCTGGCCCCACTGGGACATCCATTCGAACAGGTCCAGATCCTGGGCAAAATCGGCCGAGTGATCCTGGGCAAAATAACCGATGTGGGCGTTTTCCGACCAGCGCACGTCGCCGCTATCGGCCTGCAGATCGCCCACCAGGGTGCGCAACAGGGTGGTCTTGCCGATACCGCTGGCGCCGATGATGGCCACCCGCTCGCCGACCTCGATCTGCAGATCGAGCTTTTTGAACAGCGGCGCGGCGCCATACCCCTTGCTCAACCCCTCCACTTCCAGCGCCAGCCGATAGAGCTTCTTGGTCTGGTCAAAGCGGATATAGGGACTGACCCGGCTGGAGGGTTTCACCTCGGCCAACTGGATCTTGTCGATCTGGCGCGCCCGGGAAGTGGCCTGCTTCGCCTTGGAGGCGTTGGCGCTGAAGCGGCTGACAAAGGTCTGCAGCTCGGAGATCTGCGCCTTCTTCTTGGCGTTGTCCGCCAGCAGGCGCTCGCGCACCTGGGTGGAGGCGGTCATGTAGTCGTCGTAATTGCCGGGGTAGATGCGCAGCTCGCCATAGTCCAGGTCGGCCATGTGGGTGCAGACGCTGTTCAGGAAGTGGCGGTCATGGGAGATGATGACCATGGTGCTGTTGCGCTGGTTCAGCACCCCTTCCAGCCAGCGGATGGTATTGATGTCCAGGTTGTTGGTCGGTTCGTCCAGCAGCATGATGTCGGGATCGGCAAACAGCGCCTGGGCCAGCAGCACGCGCAGTTTCCAGCCCGGCGCCACCTCGCTCATCAGGCCGAAATGCTGGGACTCGGGAATCTCCAGGCCCAGCAGCAGTTCGCCGGCCCGCGCCTCGGCGCTGTAGCCGTCCAGCTCGGCAAACTCCACCTCCAGCTCGGCCACCTTCATGCCGTCCTCCTCGCTCATCTCCGGCAGCGCGTAGATCCGGTCACGCTCCTGCTTCACCGCCCACAGTTCGGCATAGCCCATGATCACCGTATCGATGACCGTATAGGCTTCGAAGGCGAACTGGTCCTGGCGTAATTTACCGACCCGTTCGTTTACATCCACCTTGACGTTGCCGGCCGAGGGTTCCAGCTCACCGCCAAGAATCTTCATCAGGGTCGATTTGCCGCAACCGTTGGCGCCGATCAGGCCATAGCGGTTGCCGTTGCCGAACTTGACCGAGATATTTTCAAACAGCGGCTTGGCGCCAAATTGCATGGTGATATTAGCGGTGGTAATCACATTAAGTTCCGATCATCAGAGCGATTCGACGGTCAACACCGTCAAAATCAGGGGAAAAAGGCGGGTGATGCCTCGGCCGGGGATCAGTCATCGTAAACATTCGAAAACCGTCGACTGCCTGGCTGGGAGCCTGATAATGTCCAAGCCCCGCAAAAGGTGGTGTATGTTAGTGAAAAGCCCCGGCGGGTTCAAGCAGTGCCGACAGGGAATTCAGGGTGACAAATTGACAACAAGAACCCCGGTATTCAGCCAGCCGCCTGCATAACCGCTACTTTTCCGGATTCGGCCTTGGTTCTGCTCTCCATGCCCCGCCACATGCAGTCGATCACTTCATCGTAGTACTCCGGCAGCGGACGCTTGACCAACCCGTCGAGCCGCAGGTGGATCATGCGGATCGCCCCGCCGAACACTGATGCCGCAACCACCCAGGGGTCACCCTGACGAATCTCACCCGCATCCATGCCCTGCTGGACGATGTTGCGCATCGCCTTGAACGGCGTGGAACTGCAGATCGGTGGTTCATCCGGCAGAAATTCCCGGTGCTTGGCATGCAGCATGTATTCAATGATATGACGCCGGGTCTCCGTGTACTCGAACAGCAGGGCAATGATCCGGTTGCACCGCTCGCGGCTGGTCAGATCCTCTGCGACCACCTGGCTCATCATCCCATCAAACTCGTTCAGCAGGTGGTAATAGAGCGCCTTGGCAATCCCCTCCTTGCCGCCGAAGTGCTTGTAGATGGAACCGATACTGACCTGCGACTCCCGCTGCACATCATGCACAGAGACATTATGAAATCCACGCTCCACAAACAGGTCGAGTGCAGCCGTCAGGATGCGGCAATCCAGTGGTTCGGGAGAGGGTACGGTCTTGGTCAGATAGGGCATGAGCACTCCAGATCAGTCTTTTTGTTCGGCGATTATACACAGGATAGTAAAAAATTTGACAGAAATGAACATTCGTTCTACTTTTTGAATGAGTATAAAAAAAGCCTGAGGAGGAGACACCATGGACCAATCAGTAAAAGCGATCACCACAGGACCACGCGTTTTGGCAACCGCCATGGCCGTGGCACTGTCACTGTTCGGCACCGCCCACACGACCCTGGCGGATGAGACCTGCCAGTCGCCCTACATGGCCAAGATCACCGGCCAGGAAGATTTCGTTTACGTCTGGACACTCGGCATCGAAGGCCTGGGCGATGGACAGGACAAACTGGTGACGGTGGACGTGAATCCCAAATCCCCGAATTATGGCAAGGTGGTCGCCAGCCTCTCGGTTGGCGGACGCAACGAGGCGCACCATTCCGGCTTTACCGATGACCGCAGATATCTCTGGGCCGGCGGCCTGGATACCAACAAGCTGTTCATTTTTGATGTCGCAACCGATCCGGCCAGGCCGACACTGCACAAGGTGGTGACCGATTTTGTCGAAAAGAGCGGCGGCGTGGTCGGTCCCCATACCACTTACGCCCTACCCGGCCGGATCATGATCAGCGGCCTCTCCAACAACAAGGATCATGGCGGCCGTACCGCACTGGTCGAATACACCAACGAGGGGGAGTACATCGCCACCCACTGGATTCCCACCGACCAGAACCTGCAGGGGGCAAAAAAGAGTGGCCAGTTTGCCGACGGCTACAACTACGATGTGCGCGTCCTGCCGCGCAGAAATATGATGCTCACCTCCTCCTTCACCGGCTGGTCCAACTACATGATGGATTTCGGCAAAATGCTGCAGGACCAGGAGGCGATGAAACGCTTTGGCAACACCATGGTGGTGTGGGACCTGCACAGCAAGAAGCCGAAGAAGATCCTCGATGTACCGGGCGCCCCGCTGGAGATCCGCTGCGCCTGGCAGCCGAATCACAACTGGTGCGTCACCACCACTGCCCTGACTTCCAAGATCTATCTGGTGTATGAGGATGAACAAGGTGAGTGGCAGAGCAAAGCGGTGGCCGATGTGGGCGACCCCTCCAAGGTACCGCTGCCGGTGGATATCTCCATCAGTTCGGATGACAGCCAGCTCTGGGTCAATACCTTCATGGACGGCAAGACCCGACTGTTCGATATCACCGATCCGCACAATCCCAAGCAGGTCTATGAAAAGGTGATCGGCCGCCAGGTCAACATGGCCTCCTCCAGTTGGGATGGCAAACGCATCTACTACACCTCCTCCCTGCTGGCCAACTGGGACAAGAAGGGCGAAGACAATGAGCAGTATTTCAAGAGCTTCATCTGGAATGGCCAGGAGCTGGTGGAGCAGTTCTCCATCGACTTCAACGCGCAGAAACTGGGTCGCGCCCATCAGATGCGTTTTGGCGCCTACTCACTCTACAGCGCAGTGAAACCCGATATCAGCAACATCAACCGCACGGTTGCGAAAGCTGAAATCCGGGAGTGACCTTCGCTTTGTCTGTCAGGTATGACCGGATGCCAGGGTGCATCCGGTCCAGGGAGATCAGATGCCACACTTCTCTTTACGCCTGTTTTTTCTGATGTTGTTCATCACCTCGCCTGTCAGCGCAGAAGAGAGTACCCAGCCGGTCCGACCGGCCCTGGGCTATGGTGACCTGGGTTATCTGCTACCCACGGTGGGCAGTTATGCACTACCCCCTTTGGGTATGGCCGCAGATGGCGTCGTGCTGGATGCAACCGGACAGCAGCGTCAACTTCATGACCTTTTTAATGACCACTATGTACTGCTGGGATTCATCTACAGCAGCTGCAGTGATGTGAACGGTTGCTCGCTCACCTCCCATGTCTTCTACCAGATCAAATCACGCATGCAGGACGATCCGGAGTTGGCTGATAAACTGAAACTGATCAGCCTCAGTTTTGATCCGCAGGTGGATACCCCGGAGGTGATGACACACTACGCCAACAACTTCCGCTATGCCGGCGACCGGGGCGAATGGCAGTTCATCACAACGACATCAGAGAAAACGCTGACACCGATCCTCAGGGCCTACAACCAGCAGATACAGCGGACGGTGGCCGGTGATGACACCGGCACTGTGGGCTACTCCCATCTGTTGCGGGTGTTCCTGATCGATCCGAAAAAACGCATACGCAATATCTACAGCGTGGACTTTCTGCATCACGCCCTGGTGCTGAACGATATCAAAACCCTGCTGATGGAAGCGGAGAGACAAGCGCATCCCATACCCAGCAATTATGCCGAAACGGCAACGATTCTCCTGTCACGGCCCGGGGATGACAAAACCGGCTATGAAAGCGCCAGCTACACAACCCGCTCACGCGCACTGGAATTGCGACAGGGTAAAACGGCCGACCTGATGCGCCTCGCGGAACAGCCGCCACTGGGCCTGCCGGCCATTCCGCAACCCGCCAACAACCCGATCACCCGGGAGAAGATCGCACTCGGCCGCAAACTCTTTTTCGACCGCCGGCTGTCGCTGAACGATACCTTCTCCTGTGCTATGTGCCATATACCGGAGCAGGGTTTCACCAGCAATGAACTGGCTATGGCCGTGGGGGTGGAGGGGCGCAGCGTGCGCCGCAATTCGCCGACCCTTTACAACAGCGCCTACGCCGCCCTGCTGTTTCATGACGGACGCGAAGAGAACCTGGAGCAGCAGGTGTGGGGGCCGTTGCTGGCAAACAACGAAATGGCCAATCCCTCGGTGGGTCACGTGATCGGCAAGATTCGTCGAATCCCGGACTACCAGGGCCTGTTCGAGACGGCCTTCAATGGCAAGAGCGTCTCCATGGAGACGCTGGGCATGGCTCTGGCCAGCTACCAGCGCACACTGGTCTCTGCGGATTCGGCTTTTGACCGCTGGTACTATGCCCACCAGCCGGATGCACTCAGCGCCGCGGCCCAACGGGGTTTCCGGCTGTTTACCGGCAAAGCGGGGTGTGCCGCCTGTCACCAGATTAACGAGCGGTACGCCCTGTTCAGCGACGACCAACTGCATAACACCGGCATCGGCTACCGCCAGTCCATGGGCATTCGCCCTGACAAAGAGCAAATACAGATTGCGCCCGGCATCACCCTCGATGTCGATCGCTCGGTGATTGACAGTGTCGCCGAACAGCCACCCACCGACGTGGGCCGTTACGAAGTGACACAGAACCCCCACGATCGCTGGAAATACAAAACACCCGGGCTGCGCAACATCGCACTGACCGCCCCCTACATGCACAACGGCTCACTCAATACACTGCGCGACGTGGTGGATTTTTATGCCGCCGGCGGCATAGCCAATGAACTGCTCGATCCACTGATCAAGCCCCTGCACCTGAATGAACAGGAGAAAGCCGATTTGATCGCCTTTCTCGAATCGCTTACCGGTAGTAATGTAGACAGCCTGGTGGCGGATGCCTTCGCCGCACCCATCGGCGATATCAAGAAGGGTGATCCCAGCTGGGTCCACGGAACCGCCGTGGAGGTACGCTGAATGTACAGATTCCGCTCCGTGCTGTTATGCATACTGCTGTTTGCCGGCCTGGGGTTTTCGAATAGTGTCAACGCATCCTCCATGGGCGGTGATTTTTCCCTGACCGACCAGCATGGCAACCCGTTCCAGCTACAGCAACTGCGTGGAAAAGTGGTGCTGCTGTTTTTCGGCTACACCTACTGCCCCGATATCTGCCCCACTGAACTGGCCGGCGTCTCCCGGGTACTCGATGCACTGGGCACCCAGGCTGACCGGGTACAGGGGCTGTTTATCACCCTGGATCCACAGCGGGACACGCCCCGGGTACTGAAGGATTACCTGGCCTATTTCAACCCGCAACTGATCGGCCTGACCGGATCGCCCGCTGCGATTGATCGGGTATCGACACAGTACCGGGTGCGGTATCTGAAACAGCAGCGACCGGATAACAGCTACAGCCTGGACCACTCCACCAACCTCTATATCATCGACCCGGCGGGAGAGCTCTCCACCGTGGTGCCCTACGGACTGCCCCCGGAACATGTGCTGCGGGTAGTGCGGTCAATGCTGGAAGCTTCAGAGAAACCCCAGGGAAGCTCTATAAAGCCTGATATCCAGTTGCAGAACCATTCCTGAACTACATTTTGATAAACAACGCGAATCAACATGAGGAGTAACCCTATGAAAGCAAAAGCCGCCGTGGCCTGGGCAGCGAAAAAGCCCCTGTCGATCGAGATGATCGACGTGGAGGGGCCGAAAACGGGGGAGGTCCTGCTGAAGGTGGTGGCCTCCGGTGTCTGTCACACCGACGCCTTCACCCTCTCCGGCGACGATCCGGAAGGTGTCTTCCCCTGCGTGCTGGGGCACGAGGGCGGCTGTGAGGTGGTCGAGTGCGGTCCCGGAGTAAAAGACCTGAAACCGGGTGACCATGTGATCCCGCTCTATATTCCGGAGTGTGGCGAGTGCGAGTACTGTCACTCGCCCAAGACCAACCTCTGCCAGTCGATCGCCGAGACGGTCTGGACCGGCTACATGCCCGACCACACCCGCCGCTTCTCCATGAACGGCCAACCGATTTTCCACTACATGGGCTGCTCCACCTTCTCGGAGTACACCGTGGTGCCGGAGATCGCCCTGGCCAAGGTGAACAAGGCGGCCCCCCTGGACAAGATCTGCCTGCTCGGCTGCGGCGTCACCACCGGCATCGGCGCGGTACTCAATACCGCCAAGGTGGAACCTGGCTCCAGCGTGGCCGTTTTCGGTCTCGGCGGCATTGGTCTCTCCTGTATCCAGGGCGCGGTGATGGCCAAGGCGGGGCGGATTATTGCCGTCGATATCAACCCGGACAAATGGGAGATCGCCAAGGCATTGGGCGCAACCGACTTCGTCAACCCAAAGACACTCAGCGGCAGCGTCACCGAGGCGATCGTGGAGATGACCAACGGCGGTGTCGACTACTCCTTCGAGTGCATCGGCAACGTGCACGTGATGCGCGAGGCGCTGGAGTGCTGCCACAACGGCTGGGGGGTCTCCACCATCATCGGTGTCGCCGGTGCCGGCCAGGAGATCAGCACCCGGCCGTTCCAGCTGGTTACCGGGCGCACCTGGAAAGGCACCGCCTTCGGCGGCGTCAAGGGTCGCAGCGAACTGCCGGGCTACGTGGATCGCTACATGAACGGCGAGATCGAACTGGACCGCATGGTAACCCATACCATGCCACTGGAGGATATCAACCGCGCCTTCGACCTGATGCACAGCGGTGAGAGCATCAGGTCGGTCATCATCTTCTGAGGAGCAGGCATGAAACAGATTGAAAGCATCAGGGAGTTCGGCGGCTGGCTGAATCGCTACCGGCACGCCTCGGAGAGTTGTCGCTGTGACATGACCTTTTCGGTCTACCTGCCACCCCAGGCGGCAACAGAAAAAGTTCCGGCGGTCTATTGGCTCTCCGGGCTCACCTGTACCGACGACAACGTGCGCACCAAGGCCGGGGCACAGCGCTATGCCGCTGAACTGGGCATCGCCCTGGTGATGCCCGACACTAGCCCGCGCGGCAGTGATGTGGCGGACGCACCGGAACGCTACGACCTGGGCCAGGGTGCCGGCTTCTATGTCAACGCCACCCAAGCACCCTGGTCGCAACACTACCGGATGTACGACTATGTCACCCGGGAACTGCCGATCCTGGTGGAGGCCGAACTTCCGCTACTCCCCGGCGTCAAGTCGATTACCGGCCACTCCATGGGCGGACACGGCGCCCTGATCTGTGCCCTCAAGGAGCCGGGCGCCTACCGCTCGGTCTCCGCCTTTGCTCCGATCTGCCACCCCACGGTGTGCGGCTGGGGCGAGGGCTGCTTCTCCGCCTATCTGGGCGATGACCGGGAAACCTGGAAGGCCTACGACGCCACCGAGTTGATCCGGTCCGGTGCCGAGTGGCTGCCGATGCTGATCGACCAGGGCACCGGCGACGAGTTTCTCGCCGACCAGCTCTACCCCGATCACCTGCAGGCCGCCTGCGAGGAGCGGGGCATCCCGCTCACCCTGCGTATGCAGGAGGATTACGACCACAGCTACCACTTCATCGCCACCTTCATCGGCGAACACCTGGCCTATCACGCGGCCGCCCTGAGGCAATAGTTCCTCCGCCATGGGGGCCTTCCCGGCAGCGGGAAGGCCTTCATGTTTTTATTGCTGAATCGTAACTGCTCGCCCCCTCACACATAACATGTCGGACTTGGCATAACCGCAAGCGCTTCACGCCCTCTCAGTTGCCAACGACGTTGGAAATATTCTTGAACAACATAGGTTCTCGCCACTATGCTGCTGAGTGGTACTGTATCGGCCCTGCTGGTTCTCACTGGCAGGGTCGGTTACGGACGCAAGGCGCAAGGGGTTATCGAGTCACTTTCCATTCGACAACCTGATCAAGTTCTATGTAGAGGGACAGGACCCCAAGGTGGCCGATTTCTACGCCAGCATCTGCGCCAGCCTGGCACTGGATTTTGCTGAATTCCGCGCCGTGTTCGATTCGCCAGAAGCCCTGCAGGTGGTTCAGCAGGAATTCATTCGCTGTCGGCAATGGGGCGTGCGCTCCTTTCCGATACTGCTGCTGGAGCGCAATGGCAAGACAGAGCCGCTGGCCGAGGGATTTGTCACGGCAGAACAAGTACTCTCTCGACTGCAGCAAGAGATCACCGCTTGAGTCGAGTCTCTCCACGCCGAATGCTGCGGAGGCGTGATCGCTGCTGCATACACATTATTTTTTCAATAGAGAAGGAGTTACCTTATGAGCTACATACTTCAGGTTGATTTTCCCTACGCAGGCCCCTGGGGACAGGCCATGACCGAGGCCATGGAGGGTCTTGCGCGCTCGATTGCCGAAGAGCCGGGGCTCCTCTGGAAGATATGGACAGAAAACGAGGCGGCTGGCGAAGCGGGCGGCATCTATCTATTCAAGGATATTCCCAGTGCCGAAGCCTACCTGGCAATGCACACGGCGCGCCTCAAAGGCTTCGGGATACCCCATGTGAATGGAAAGATCTTTGCCGTGAACGAAGCGCTGTCGCAAATAGATCATGGGCCCGTTTGAAAAAGCGCGAAGTCCAACGGCGACAAGACCGAGCATGAATACGATCAGGGGACGCAAATACGCATCGATATATTTTTGCAGAAACAATCATCGAGCCGATTCCGAAGATCAGCAGCGCAAGGTCGACAAGGATTTGGGTTCGGATTGCCAAGGGGGTGCAACGCTGGCGACTCAGTCGACTACAGTATGTGTAACGGCGGCGGTCTATTGACGAAGGGCTGATGTAACGTGGCTCATGTCACCCTGGCCCCCGGGTAGGCCGAGTCCTCCTACAGGCGTTGAAGTAGTGCGCCCTTGCTCCGACAGGGATGAAACCAAAATGAATCGCAACTATGGAGAGCTAGATTCCTACAACTTTCGCAACGTATGCGGTCATCATGTCGGGCAACACCCTGGGCATCAGCATCGTCCTGCCGGTGATGACGACGGTTGGTCTCACATTTGACTGGCGAAATGTCGTTCGGGAAACTGGACCGATGCCTGGACCTGATCACCTATAATGGAGCCAGCACCTTGAACGTGGAAGACCAGTACGGCATCGAAGCGGGCAAGCCGGCCGATTTCCTGGTGCTGGACGCCAGTTCGCCCTTCGAAGCCGTGCGCCAGCGCGCCGACGTACTGGCATCGATTCGCCATGGCAAATACCTGTTCAAGCACCCCGACCCGAGCTACGAGATCGCGCTCGTGGATGTCAACGACAGTCCGGAGGATGTCGCATCGTCGCGTTCGTGTCGTTCCTGGCGGGCCCCGATTCCGATGACATGATAGGGCAGGCCCCTCTCATAGACGGTGGACTGATGTACCGATAGTCCGATTGCAGTAAGTATGTTAATTCTTTCAGGAGATCAATATGAGCCAATATCCCATCGCTGTAATGATCGGCAGCCTTCGCCGTGATTCGTTCAACCGCAAGCTCGCGACTGCAATCGCGAAACTTGCCCCGCCAGAGTTCTCGTTCAACCAGGTCGAGATCGGCGACCTGCCGCTCTACAACCAGGACGACGATGCAGACCAGGCTGAGTCCGTCAAGCGCTTGAAGGGTGAAATCACGACCGCCCGTGGGCTACTGTTCGTCACAGCCGAATACAACCGTTCCATTCCGGGCGTGCTCAAGAACGCGATCGATCATGCCTCGCGCCCTTATGGCGAAAGCGTCTGGGCGGGCAAACCGGCCGGCGTGCTGGGCGCCTCGATCGGCGCCATCGGCACGGCGGTGGCGCAGCAGCATCTGCGTACCGTCCTCGCGTACCTGGACGTGCCGACGCTGGGGCAGCCTGAAGCGTTCATCCACGCCAAGGAGGGATTGTTCGACCCGTCAGGCAACATTGGTGCGGACAGCAGAAAGTTCCTGCAGGAGTGGATGGACCGCTACGTCGCGTGGGTGAAAAAGCATGCCGGCTGATGACGGCGCACAACCACTTTAGAAAACGTAAGTTACGAAAAAGGAGAACTCCATGGCAATTGACATTACCGACATGGTGCCCGCGTGCGCTGGCAGTCCTGCGTATCGTAACGGCGTATCTGTTGATTCCGCACAGGACGGCGAAGCACTTCGCCACTCTCCTGTATAGCGACTCCTTTGACGAGCACTGTTGCGGCGATGCCTACCGATAATCAATCTGGTACCTCGAAAGCAGCTTTTGGCATCTGCTCGGCAGCGCTCGTCGTTAATGGCTCTGCTGTCATTTCTTCGTCGTTCTAGGCTGCGCCGCGTGAATCCTTTAAAAAATGTCTCGGCGCTGGCCGAGGCCCTGAGCCCGTTACGCCATCCACCCTACGCAGTGCTGTGGACGGCAACGGTTGTCACCAACATTGGTTGGTGGATGTACACCGCTGCAGCGGCTTGGTTGATGACTGACCTGAGCACCAATCCCTTGATGGTCTCACTGGTGCAGGCCTTGTCGAGTCTGTCGATGTTTCTGCTGGCGCTGCCGGCAGGCGCCCTGGCCGACATCGTCGACAAGCGGCGCCTGCTGATTTGGGCCGAATGTGGCATTTCCGTTATCGCGGCGACTTTCGCGGTTCTTGTCTGGCTCGACCGCATCACACCGGTCACGTTATTGCTCTTCACCTTCCTGCTCGGCGCAGGCGCTGCGATCGTGGCGCCCGCGTTGCAGTCAATAGTCCCGCTTCTGATCAAGCGCAAAGACAAACTTCCTGCGGCTGTAGCACTCAACAGCGTTGGCATAAACATCAGCCGCGCCATTGGTCCGGCGTTAGTGGGCGTGCTGACCGTCAGCGTCGGAATCGCCGCGCCGTTCTGGATTAATGCGATCGCCAACCTTGGCAGCATCGGCGGATTGCTGTGGTGGCGCCCTCCGCAGAAGAGGAGCAGCCGGTTGCCAGCGGAACGCTTTCTTGCCGCGATCCGGACCGGTGCCCGTTACGCACGCAACAATCCACCCTTGCGCGCGACACTGTTTCGCGCGATCGGTTTCTTTCTGTTCGCAAGCGCCTATTGGGCCCTGTTGCCGCTCGTTGCGCGCACGCAGATCGGTGGCGGCCCTACGCTCTATGGGATCTTGCTGAGCGCGATTGGCGGCGGCGCCATCATCGGCGCCATGATCTTGCCCAGGCTCCGGGCGAGGTTCACTCCGAACGCGCTGGTCGCAGGCGCGGCAATGGGCACCGCCCTGGCGCTTGGGATGTTTGGTGTTGCACGCGAGCCGTGGACCGCGCTTGTTGCGAGTCTGCTGGCCGGCAGTTGCTGGATCGCCGCGGTCTCGAGTCTGAATGTTTCGGCGCAGTTCTCGTTGCCTGATTGGGTACGTGGACGTGGGCTCGCAATCTATGTCACCACCTTTTCCGGCGCACTGGCGATCGGCAGCGCGCTTTGGGGATGGCTGGCCAGCATGATCGGTCTGTCGATGGCACACTTCGCTGCGGCGGCGTGCGCGCTGCTCGCGATTCCGCTGACACGGCACTGGAAACTGCAGGGGTCCGGGGCAATCGACCTTGCTCCTTCGATGCATTGGCCGACACCCGTAGTCGCAGGTCAGATCGATGACGATGCCGGCCCTGTGCTGGTCACCACCGAATACGCCGTGCTTCCGAACCAGCGCGAACCGTTTCTCGCCGCACTCTATCGTTTGTCGGCTCAGCGCCGGCGCGATGGGGCTTACGCGTGGGGCGTGTTCGAAGACGTCGCAGAGCGCGGCAAGTTCATTGAAACCTATTTGGTCGAATCATGGCTCGAGCACCTGCGCCTGCACGAGCGCGTGACCCGGGCCGATCATGCGGTAGAGGAGTGTGTTCACAGCTTCCTGATCAGCGCGCCGAAGACCACGCATCTGGTCACGCCTGCATGATCACGATTCAATCTGGGTCGCAGGAAGTGCCGCAAATGCCGTGAGGTCTCGTATGTCGTCGGAAGCGTCGCTGGCACGGCCGACAACTGTTCACCACAAGGAGCATCCGTCATGCGCACTATGAAAGTCTGGTCTTTCGACCACTACGGTCCGCCATCCACGCTCACCCTGCAGGAGAGTGAGATGCCCCAGCCAGGCCCTGGCGAGGTACTGGTCAAGGTGGCCGCCACCGCGATCAATCCCAGCGACGTGAAAAATGTTTCGGGGCACTTCAAGTCCAGCATGCCGCGGGTGCCGGGACGCGACTATGCCGGCACGATCGTTGCCGGCGACGGGCGGCATGGGGAGGAAGTCTGGGGCAGCGGTCCGGGTTTCGGTGTGGCGCGCGATGGTGCGCATGTCGAGTATTTCGTGATGCCCTCGGCATGGATCAGCCGCAAACCAGCGCAAATGAGCATGGAACAAGCGGCGGCGATCGGCGTGCCGTACCTGGCTGCCTGGTCTGCGCTGATCACCGCCGGGGACATCCAGGCCGGCGAGACCGTCCTGGTCACCGGCGTTTCCGGCGCGGTGGGTCGCGCCGCAACGCAAATTGCACACTGGAAGAAGGCACTCGTCATCGGTGCGTCGAGATCGTTGGATAACCCTTCCGGCGCCGATGCCATTATCGACACCACCAAACAGGACCTCGCCGCCGAGGTTCAAGCCCTGACCGATGGCAAGGGCGCGGATCTCGTGCTGGACGCCGTCGGTGGCGCGCTGTTTGAGCCTTGCCTGAACGCGCTGCGCCGCAGCGGCCGCCAGGTGGCCGTTGCCAGCAATCCGCAGCGGGTCAGCTTCAACCTGGTCGACTTCTATCATGGGCTCAAACACCTGGTCGGCGTTGACACCATGGGTCTGAGCGGCACGGACATCGTCGCACTGATGGATCAGATGCGTGCAGGTTTCGAGCAAGGCGTACTGCAACCGCCGGCCATTCAGACCTGGTCATTCGATCAGGCGGTCGAGGCCTATGACGCGGTCGCCAGGGGCGGTGCACCGGTTAAACACGTGTTGATGACATAAGGATGAACACCCATGACTACCCTTGTCCGCAAACGCCTGAAGGGGGCAGCGCCACGACCTCGGCGATGGCTTCATGATCCGCCGCGTGCTGCCGTCATCGGGCCGGTACGCGATCGGCCCGTTTATCTTCATGGACCATTTCGGTCCGCTGCAATTACCGGCGGCGCAAGCGCTGGATGTGCGCCCGCACCCGCACATCGGCCTGGCCAGCGTGACCTATCTGTGGGAAGGTCGCATCGAGCACAAGGATGCGCTCGGCAACACGTAGATCATCGAACCCGGCGCGGTCAACTCGATGAGTGCAGGACGCGGCATCGTGCATTCCGAACGCACCGCCGCCGGGCGGTCCTGTTTTGCCCTATGCACCAGGGTCATTCGGCAGACGGTGTGCCGTGGGTCCGTGCATCGACCCGCAGCCGCAGGTGCAGTGCCGCCTTGGCCAGCAGGTGCGCGCTCACCGGTGCGGTGATGAACAGGAACAAGGTGATGAGGAACTCGTGCAGGCTGAGTCCCTCACCGCGGGTGGAGAAGTAGAGTACCGAGCCGACGATCATGCCGCCGACACCGAGGGTGGTGGCCTTGGTCGGGCCGTGCAGGCGCATATAGAAATCCGGCAGGCGCGCGAGACCCAGCGAGCCGATGAAGGCGAAGCCGGCCCCGGCGAGTACGCACAGCGCCACGAGTGCTTCGATCACGGTTTCGAACATAGTCGTCCCTCCCTATTCGATGATGTCGCCGCGCAGCAGGTACTTGGCGACCGCCACTGTGCTGACGAAGCCCACCATGGCGATCAGCAGCGCCGCCTCGAAATTGATCGGCGTGTCGAGATGGATACCGAACAGTACCAGCAGGGCAATGCTGTTCACGTACAGCGTGTCCAGCGCCAGGATGCGGTCGGGCAGATCCGGGCCGCGCAGCACCCGCCAGAGGTTCAGCAGCAGTGCCAGTGCCATGAGTGCGAAGGCGGCGGGAATGGCCAGGTCTAGCATGTGAAGATCTCCTTCAGCGGCGTCTCGTAGCGCTGTTTGATCTGCGCGATCAGCGCCTCGCTGTCGTCGACGTCCAGCGCATGGATCAGCAGCGTGCGGCGGTCGGCGCTGATGTCGGCCGCGACCGTACCCGGTGTGAGCGATACGGCGCTGGTGAGCAGGGTGATGGCGAACTCGTCACGCAGCTCGATGGGCATGCGGATGAACGTCGGATGCAGCCGTGCCGTCGGACCGAGGATCAGCCGTGCGACGTGCAGGTTGGCAATGACGATGTCCCGTAGCAGGCGCAGGCCGTAGCGGACCAGCAGGAATGGCCGCCGGATACGCAGCGGGTCCGGCCAGAAGGCGTGGCTGAACAGTGGCACCAGCACGGCCAGCAGCAGCGCCAACAGGATCGACCCCGGTGAGATGGAATTCACCAGCAGCAGCCAGACGATGAGCAGCGTCAGACTGAGCAGCGGATGTGGCAGCAAGCGGCGCGGGCGAGTCATGGGCGCGTCTCCTTGTCGGTGAGGGCGTAGGCGCTGCGGCCGTCATGGCCCAGCACGGCCGTGATGTAACCGGACGGATCGGTGAGCTGCCGGGCCGCGGCCTGGGTATAGGCCGTCACCGGCGCGGCGAACAGGCTCAGCAGCGGGCTCGCCCCAAGCAGCAGCACGGCGGCGGTGACCCGCAGGCGGTCGGCGCGCCCGGCCACCGCCGGTGCGTCCTCGGTGCGCCAGAACAGCCGGCTGCCGGCGCGGCTGAGCGCGATCAGACCGAGCAGACCGCCGCCCAGCACCGCACCCCAGAACCAGGCGGTCTGCGCGCCGCTGATCCCGGCACCGGGGGTGGTCGCCGCCAGCAGCCCCAGTTTGCCGACGAAGCCGCTCAGCGGCGGTATGCCGGCCACCGCCACGGCAGCGATGAAGAACAGCACCCCGAACAGCGCCGGCTGGCGCAGCGGTGGCGCGACCGCCAGCAGCTGATCACCGTGCGTGCCGCGCTGCCGGCGGATGCTGCCGGCGAGCAGGAACAGTCCCCCGGTCACCAGCGTGGTGTGCAGCAGATAATACAGCGCCGCACCCAGCAGTGCCGGGCCGCCCAGTGCGATGGCCGCCAGCAGCGTGCCCACCGACACCACCAGTAGATAGGCGATCAGGCCGCGCAGGTCGGTCGCCGCCAGCGCACCGATCGCGCCCAGCGCCAGTGTCGCCAGCCCCAGCGGCCACAGCCAGGGCAGAGCGATATCGGCGAGCAGCCCGGCCTGTGCACCGAAGATCAGGGTGTAGATGCGCAAGATGGCGTACACACCGACCTTGGTCATGATGGCGAACAGCGCCGCCACCGGTGTGCATGCCGCCGCGTAGGCGCGGGGCAGCCAGAAATACAGCGGCAGCAGTGCCGCCTTGAGCGCGAACACCACCAGCAGCAGCAGCGCGGCGGCGCGCAGCAGCGGCGCCTCCGCGGCACCGGCCTGCGCGACCCGCACCGCCAGATCGGCCATGTTGAGCGTGCCGGTGAGGCCGTAGAGCGTACCGACCGCGAACAGAAACAGGCTCGAACCGATCAGGTTGAGCACCACGTAGTGCAGCCCCGTGCGGCTGCGCGCCGCTCCCTGGCCGTGCAGCAGCAGTGCATAGGAGGCGATCAGCAGCACCTCGAAGAACACGAATAGGTTGAACAGATCGCCGGTCAGGAAGGCGCCGTTCACCCCGAGCAGCTGGAACTGGAACAGGGCATGGAAATGGCGGCCCGCGGTATCGCTGCCGCGCAGTGCATACAACAGCGCCGGCAGAGCGAGCGCGGCGGTCAGGACCAGCAGCAGCGCGCTCAACCGGTCGAGCACCAGGACGATACCGAAGGGTGCCGCCCAGTTGCCGAGCGCATAGACCTGGTAACCGCCGCCATCCGCCCGCGCGAGCAGCAGGAGGGTGATTGGCAGCAGCGCGGCGGTGGCGGCGAGCGCCACGCCGCGCTGCACGCGCAGGTCGGTCCGTCCACTCAGCTGCGCGCCGAGCAGCAGCGCCAGTCCGGTGAACAACGGCAGCAGGATCGGCGCGATGATCCAGTGGCTCACGGTCGTTCCTCCCCGCTCGATCGTTCGACGGATCGGGGTGCGCCGCCACGGCCGTCGACATGGTCGCTGCCCAGCTCGCCGCGGGCGCGCAGCGCGAGGATCACCACGAAGGCGGTCATGGCGAAGCCGATGACGATGGCCGTCAGCACCAGTGCCTGTGGCAGCGGGTCGGCATAGGTATCGGCCTGGCCGATCACCGGCGGCCGGCCCGTGGTCAGCCGGCCCATGACAAACAGGAACAGGTTCACGGCATAGGAGAGCAGCGTCAGACCCAGCACCACCGGAAAGGTGTGCGCGCGCAGCAGCAGATAGGTGCCGCAGGCGGTCAACAGGCCGATGGTGATGGCGAACAGCAGCTCCATATCAGTGCGTCGCCCCGCGGGTCCGTTCCAGTACAGTGAGCTTGCCGAGATTGGCGAGGATCAGCAGCGTGGCCCCGACGACAGTCAGGTACACGCCGAGATCGAACAGCATGGCGGTTGTCAGCTCCAACTGACCGATCAGCGGCAGTTCGATATGGCCGAAGGCCGAGGTCAGGAACGGCCGTCCGAACCACCAGCTGCCAAGCCCGGTCAGCGCCGAGATGAGCACGCCGCAGGCGATGACGACATGAAAATTGAAGTGCAGGCGCGGCTGTGTCCAGGCGACACCGCTGGCGACATACTGCAGGATCAGCGCGACGCCGGTGACCAGGCCGGCCGTGAAGCCCCCACCCGGCATGTTGTGGCCGCGCAACAGCAGGTAGAGCGATACCAGCAGCGCCAACGGCAGCAGCGGCCGCGACACCGCGACCAGGATGAGCGGGTTGCGGTCGGCGGCCCAGCGCCGGCCGGCGGCGTCCGTCTCCGGCAGCGGCAGACGCAGACCGTCGAGCAGGGCGAAGATGCCGAGTGCAGCGATCGCCAGTACCGTGATCTCGCCCAGCGTGTCGAAACCACGGAAGTCCACCAGGATCACGTTCACCACATTGGCGCCGCCGCCCCCGGGGAGGCTGTTTTGCAGATAGAAACCGGACAGTGTCTCGTAGGGCCGTGTCAGCACGCCCCAGGCCAGGGCCGCCACGGCGAGGCCGGCCCCGCCGGCCACCAGCCCGTCGCGCAAGCGGCGTGTGCCCGAGGTCTCCGCCGGCGTCCGCTGCGGCAGAAAATACAGCGCGAGCATCAGCAGGATGATGGTGACCACTTCGACCGAGAGCTGGGTGAGCGCGAGATCCGGCGCCGAAAAGCGCGCGAAGGCCAGCGACATCACCAGTCCGACGACGCCCAGCAGCACCAGCGCCGCGAGCCGCTGATGATGCCAGATCACAGTCGCCACGGCGCTTGCCGCCAGCAGCAGGGCGCCGACCGCGGTCACCGCGTCGATGCGGGTCGTGGCGATCGGGCCGGTCAACGCCATGCCGTGCAGGCTCCAGCCGACCACGGCCAGTGCGCTCAACAGCAGCAGCAGGGCATAGCGCTGCAACGAACCGTTCTCCAGCGCGGCCGTCAACCATGTCGCCCAAGCGATGGTCGCAGTGAGGGCGCGCTCGAACTGCACCTTGGCGTCGAAACGCCACAGCAGGCGGTCGTGCAGGGCAAACAGCCGGTGCCGCAGCATATACATGAACAGGCCGCCGGCCAGTGCGACGAGGCTCATCACCACGGCCATGTTGATGCCATGCCAGATCGCCAGGCTGTAGGCGGGCAGCGGACCGTCCGACATTCCGGTCAGCGTGCTGGCAGCGGCCACCGCCAGCAGCGGTGCGATTGTCCAGCCCGGCACCATGCCCAGCAGCAGGCACAGGGCCGCCAGGATCTCCACCGGGATCTTCATGTAACGTGGCGGTTCGTGCGGTGGCATGCGCGGCAGATCGATCGGCTCTCCGTTGAAGAACACGTCGTGAATGAAGCGTACCGAATAGGCCACGGCGAAGATGCTCGCCAGGACGGCCAGGACCGGCAACAGCCAGGTCCCCTCGGCGAGCCGCGACAGGTACAGCGTCTCGGCGAAGAACATCTCCTTGCTCAGAAAGCCGTTGAACAGTGGCACACCGGCCATCGACGCGGCCGCCACCATGGCCAGTGTGGCGGTGTGCGGCATGTACTTCCACAGCCCGTTGATCCGGCGCATGTCACGGCTGCCGGTCTCGTGATCGATGATGCCCGCGGCCATGAACAGCGAGGCCTTGAAGATGGCGTGGTTGATGATATGGAACACCCCGGCGACGGCGCTCAGCGGCGTGCTCAGGCCGAACAGCAGCGTGATCAGTCCCAGGTGACTGACGGTCGAGTAGGCGAGCAGGCCCTTGAGATCGTGCTTGAACAGCGCCGTGTACGCGCCGAACAGCAGGGTCGCCATGCCGGTGCCGGCCACCAGAAAGAACCACAGTTCCGAGCCGGCCAGCGCCGGATACAGCCGTGCCAGCAGGAACACACCGGCCTTCACCATGGTCGCCGAATGCAGATAGGCGCTGACCGGTGTCGGTGCCGCCATGGCGTGCGGCAGCCAGAAGTGAAACGGGAACTGCGCCGACTTGGTGAAGGCACCGAGCAGGATCAGCACCAGCATCAGCGGATAGAGGGCATGCGCCTGGATGCGTTCGCCCGCCGCGAGTACCGTGGAAAGCTCGTAGCTGCCGGCGATCTGACCGAGCAGCAGGATACCGGCGAGCAGCGCCAGCCCGCCACCGCCGGTGAGTATCAGCGCCATGCGCGCGCCCTGGCGGGCGTCGGTGCGGTGCTTCCAGTAGCCGATGAGCAGGAAGGAGCTCAGGCTGGTGAGTTCCCAGAACATGAACATCAGCAGCAGGTTCTCGGCCAGCGCGATGCCGAGCATCGCCGCCATGAACAGCAGCAGCAGGCCATAGAAGCGCCCCATCGGGTCGCGTTCCGACAGGTAATAGCGTGCATACAGGATCACCAGCAGGCCGATGCCGAGGATCAGCAGCGTAAACAGCAGACCGAGGCCGTCCAGACGCAGCGACAGGTTCAGATCCAGTGCCGGAATCCACGGCAGGCTCACGAACAGGGTCGCGCCGGCGAACACCTGCGGCGCGAGGCCCAGCAGCAGCGCCAGTGCGGCACCGGTGATGGCGGCGGCCGACCAGGCACAGGCCGTGCGGCCCATGCGAATGAACAACGGCGGCAGCAACGTGCCGAGCAGGGGCAGGAGGATGATACAGGCCAGAGTCATAAAGTCCGTTGCGGGTTTCCACGCTATCGCTGGCGCCGCTTGAGGGCGGCAGGCCGTGACTATACCGGAAAAAAAACGCCGCTTCATCCGCGGCGATACCATGCGACGCCGGATAGTACACCCTCTCCCGTTCCAGCGCCTGCTGCAGCAGCGTGCGGTAACCCGCCAGGCGCCGATTGCAGCGGCGACTGCGCAGCCGGGTTCGTTGTGGTGACGGCGGTTATGGAAGCGGCGTTGACCAGTATAACGGGCGAGTTCACAGAAGTCGTGCGGCAGGTTCCCGGGCGTAGCCTGCCACAGCTGGAAGTCGCGCACCGGGCAACTCGGCGGCCACCAGATAGCGGTCAGTGAGCCCTTCGCCTGTCTTCCAGCAGCATCGGTTGATTAAAAAACCTGTTCAGATTCGGCCATCGGAACACCGTGCTCCTGATTCTTCCGCGAATTCTCTTCGTTCCAGTCAAAGCCGGTGATCCTGGCCGGGTCCATCATAGTTGTGTATTACCATAATATAATGTAACTGCTTACCCTCATCACTCATAGCTCCCATAAATTGCATTGTAACCGCCAAGAACGCCAGGAACGCCAGGGAAAAGCCTCGGTTTTCCTTTGTGTGCTGCGCGTTCCTGGCGGTTACCTGCTTTTTGCCGGGCATATCTCTGTGCTCTCTGTATGCGGACTGGGGGCTGATTCGGACCTGACGAGGGCACCGGCAATTGAAGGTGACATCACGGCCCAAGTTCAACTACCATAATCCGCTTAGGAATCAATGCCGTATTTTTCGAGGAGTCGCCCCGTGAGTTCCACGAAATTCAGTGCCGTCATTAGCGTCATGCTTGGCGTAGCAGCGATCATTCTGCCCTACCTTTTCGGAACCTTCGCGGTGATGATGCTCGGCGGCGTGATGTTGGCCAGCGGCATCGTGGCGCTGCTCTACGTCAATGCCGCACGTAAGGAGGGAATCCCTGTCAGCGTTTTCGCCCCTTGGGTACAAGTGATCGCCGGCGTGGTTATCCTGATCTGGCCGGGGCTGGCCTTATGGATAGTGGCCGTCATTCTTGGGGGTGGTCTTATCCTTGCCGGCATCACCGGCCTGACGGCCCTGCGCGACTCAGGGGTAGTCAACTCGCCTGTGCTTCGCAAGATCGGACTATGGTCGAGCATCATATTTGGCGTGCTGCTAATCGTTTTAGGCGGCACAGGCTCCGCCATTCTGCTCGGGGTGGTCCTCGGAGTCGCATTGATCAGCACCGGCCTTCAGCAGTGGCGGTTGGCGGCTTAAAAGCGATATGGACGTGGATGTTGAGAGGTCACAGTTGGATATATACATTCATGAACGGGGCCTGCATTTTGCCGTCGACACTGCCGCAGACGTGCTACCAGGGTTATAGAGTCGGTCTCTGCGTCAGCCCCTTGCCTTGACGCCTTCCAAGCGCTACGCTCAAAGCGAACCCCAACAAGGAACGTGGGTATGTGCTGGCACAGATCGGTGCCAGTTTCTGTAAACTGCTGAGCATGACGCCATGAATGACCCTGACAATTCCCTTACCAAAGAGCAGATCACGCATTTCGCGCAACGCATCGAAGCGCGCAAGAGACTTTTACTGGATGAGATCCGGCATGTGCTTGCGCGCTCCAGCACCGAGCATCTTGTCGATCTCATCGGCGGGGCCGGTGATACCGGCGATGTGGCGGCGGCCTCCGTACTCCGTGACATCACCGAGGCCGAGATCATCCGCGACGTAGGAGAGGTGCGTGACATCGCCGCGGCAGAGGATCGGATCGCAGCCGGGCGGTTCGGCCTGTGCACCGACTGCGGGGCGGCCATCAGGTACAAACGGCTGGATGCGTATCCGACCGCCAAACGCTGCTTTGCATGCCAGGTGCGCCGCGAGAAACTACAGGCGCCTTCACCCTACACGGGCCGATGACTATTGAGATGGGGGGATTCTGCTGTCAGGGTCATCGCCTGATAGCGTTTGTTCAGGCCATTTGGGTCATGGCCGGGTAAATCCGGTCCCAGTGCACTGCTCACGCCGTTGTGGCGCAAGCCGATGGGCCGCGGGGCCCCGCCCCACCCCCTCGGCCCAACCCATCAAGTACGCCCCCGG
>JACDJC010000057.1_pt1 | contig 137363 bp, 118 predicted proteins | sample 7454191 | NCBI WGS metagenome assembly JACDJC01 (sample SAMN14253291, study PRJNA609438) | sludge metagenome | isolation source: sludge after 25d culture with pyrite and EDTA | collected 2018-12-20 | reverse complement strand
GTGTCGGCCGGAACGCTGATCGGCCTGCTGCCGCGCGCCGGCGACTACCTCGATCCGACGCTGCAGTTCATGCGGTCGGTGCCGCCGGTGGCGCTCGTGCCGATCTTCATGCTCCTGTTCGGCATCGGTTCGGGCATGCGCATCACACTCATCGCCTTCACGTCGGTGTGGCCGATCCTGCTCAACACCGTTGCCGGCGTGCGCGCGGTCGAACCGCTCTTTCACGCCACCGCGCGCGTCTTCCACATCGGCCTGCGCCGGCGTCTGCTCGAGATCGTGCTGCCCGCCAGCGCGCCGCTCATTCTCGCCGGCCTGCGCGTGAGCACCGCACTCGGGCTGATCGTCATGGTCCTGTCGGAAATGGTCGCCGCCACCAGCGGGATCGGCTATCGCCTGATGTTCGAGCAGCAGAGCTTTGCGCTCACCAACATGTGGGCCTGCATCGTCCTGCTGGGCGTGATCGGTTACCTGCTCAACGCGATCGTCACCGTGATCGAGAAGCGGGTACTGCGCTGGCTGCCCGGAGAGCGGGAAGAAAAGACATGAACAGACGAGGCAAGCGATGAGTGCGCAGGAATCTTCCGTCGAACCGCTGTGCGCCCTGCTGCGCGTGGAGAATCTCAGTCACGCCTATGGCCGCGGGCCGCAGGCGCCGCTGATTCTCGACCGGATCGGCTTCGAGGTGCGGCGCCGGCAGATCGTTTCGCTGGTCGGGCCGTCCGGCTGCGGCAAGACGACGCTGCTCTATTCGATCTCGGGCCTGCTGCAGCCCACCGACGGCCAGGTGCTGCTCGAAGACACGCCGGTACGCGGCATTCCGCCCGGCCTGGCGATGGTGTTCCAGGACTACAGCCGTTCGCTCTATCCGTGGATGTCGATCGAGCGCAACGTCGACTTCCCGCTGGCCGCCGCCGGCCTGGCGCGCGGCGAACGCCGCTCGCGCATCGACGAATGCCTGGAAGCCGTCGGCCTGCGCGGGCACGAAGCAAAATACCCGTGGCAGCTGTCCGGCGGCATGCAGCAGCGCGCGGCCATTGCCCGGGCCATCGCCTGCCGGCCCGATCTGCTGCTGATGGACGAACCGTTCGCCTCGGTCGATGCGCAGACGCGCGAGGATCTCGAAGACCTCGTGCTGTCGGTACGCAAGCGCTTCGACATGACAATCCTCTTCATCACGCACGACATCGACGAGAGCGTCTACCTGTCGGACCGCGTCATCGTGCTGTCGAAATCACCGACCTGCGTGCAGGATCAGGTCGAAGTGCGCTTCCCGCACGAACGCGACCAGATCGGCACGCGCAGCCATCCGGAATTCGGCGTGCTGCGCGCGCACATCGCTTCGTTGATCCGGGGCGCCGGCACGGCAGTCCGGCAGACCGAAAGGCAGGCGGCCACCGCCGGCATCGCCTGACGGATACCGGCACCGCTGCACTCGTGCCGCCCGCACCGCTGCGGCACACACACGCTCTCCCGGCCGGCGCGGGAGGTTCACCCGCGAAGGCTCCGTCCGCGGCTCAGCCGGGCTCGCCGATCGCGAGCGTGATGTCGCCCACGTGTTCGATCCGCCCGGCCAGCCGGTCGCCGGGGACGACCGGGCCGACGCCTTCCGGCGTGCCCGTATAGATCAGATCGCCGGGCTGCAGATGGTAATAACACGACAGATCGGCGATGATTTCCCGGACGTTCCAGATCATCCGGTCGAGGTCGGACTGCTGACGGATCTGCCCGTTGACGGAGAGTTCGATCCGGCCGGACTCGAGCAGGCTGCCCGGCATCGGCACGATCTCGCTGATCACGGCGGCGTTCTCGACGTCCTTGGCAAGATCCCACGGATGGCGCTTCTCGCGCGCCGCACGCTGCAGATCGCGGCGCGTCATGTCCAGCCCGCAGGCATAGCCGTAGACGTGCGCCGGCGCATCGGCCGCCGCGATCTGCCAGCCGGCCTTGCCGATGGCGACGACGAGTTCCATCTCGTAGTGAAAGTCGCTGGTTTCGGGCGGGTAGGCGATCGTCGCCCCCGACAGCACCAGCGCCCGCGTCGACTTGGTGAAGTACATCGGGCGCTCGGCGCTCTTGTCGACCGAAACACCCATTTCGGCCGCATGCGCCAGATAGTTGCGGCCGACGAAGAACAGGCGATGAACCGGCAGATGGCGCTCGTCGCCGCGTACCGGCACGGACGGAATGGCGGCCGGCTCCCACAGGTAACGGATCGGGTCTGACATGCGGATTTCCAATGCAATGAGTTGGTGGCGAACTGAGCGATTCGCCAGGGGCACGGGAAGCTGAAACAGCAAGGCGCCGACAGGTACCGGGCGCGCGCAGCCGCGTTGCACCCTTGCCGTGCCACACCGTTATGGCATCAGCTCTCCGCCAGCGACGACAATGCTCTGCCCGGTGACCGATGCGGCCAGATCGCTGCACAGCCAGGCGACGGTCGCAGCGACTTCCTCCGGCTGGATCAGGCGCCCCTGCGGATTGTGCGCGACGAGATTCTCCAGCGCTTCATCACGCGAGCGGCCGGTCTTGGCGGTGATGTTCTGCAGCGCGTCACTGACGATGTCGGTTTCCGTATAGCCCGGGCAGACCGCATTGACCGTGATGCCCTTGCGCGCCGTTTCCATTGCCAGCGCGCGCGTGAAGCCGATCAGGGCGTGCTTGGCGGCACAGTACGCGGTGACGTAGGCCATGCCGGTGAGTCCGGCCGTCGAAGCGATGTTGACGATGCGCCCGCCGCCAGCTTCGAGCATGGCCGGCAGCACGGCACGCGCCGCATGCACCGCACCCATCAGATCGACGTCGAGCACTTCGCGCCACAGCTTCGCATCGCTCTTCAGGAACGGCGCCGACGGTGCGATGCCGGCATTGTTGACGAGCATGTGTGCCGGTCCGCGCTCGTCGATGCAGCGCGCGATCGCCGACGACAGCGACGCCTCGTCGCCGATGTCGGCCACGGCGGATCCGGCGCGCACCCCGTGCTCGTCGCGCAGGCGCGCGGCCGTCGCCTCGATCGTTGCCGACGTGCGGCCCAGCAGGGACAGATCGGCGCCCTGCGCGGCCAGCGCCGCCGCAATCGCCGCGCCGATCCCGCGTCCGCCGCCGGTGACGATGGCGTGCCGACCGCTCAGTGGTCGTTGCGGCGAAGGCTGCTGTGTTGTGGCAGTCACTGAACTGTCTCCCTTTCTGTTTCGATGCCGATGATCGCAGAGTACCGAAAACCGGCGCCCGGGTGCCTGCCGCTGTCCCCCCTGTCCCCTTCTCCCGCGTCAGACGCCGAGATAGCGATCGGTGATGTCGGGGCGCGCCTCCAGTTCGACCGGCGTGCCCTGCCAGACGACCCGGCCTTTCTCCATGATGTGATGGCGATCGACCAGGGACGCCATCTCCGTCAGATTCTTGTCGATGACGAGAATGGTCTGGCCTTCGTGCTTGAGCAGTTGCAGGCACTGCCAGATTTCGCGACGTACGAGCGGGGCCAGCCCTTCGGTGGCCTCGTCGAGGATCAGCAGACGCGGGTTGGTCATCAGCGCACGACCGATCGCCAGCATCTGCTGCTCGCCGCCGGACAGCGTGCGCGCCCACTGCGTGCGCCGGTCGCCCAGGCGGGGAAAGAGTTCGCAGACCCGCTCCAGCGTCCAGCCGGGGGCCGAAGCCGAGGCTGGCGCCGGACGCGCCGTCGCCAGCAGGTTCTCCTCGACGCTCAGCGAACCGAACACGCGCCGGCCCTCGGGCACCAGTCCGAGACCGAGACGGGCGATCCGGTTCGGCGCCAGTCCGGCCAGATCCTGCCCGGCGAAACGGATGCGGCCCGCGCGCAGCGGCAGCAGCCCCATCAGCACGCGCACCGTCGTGCTCTTGCCCATGCCGTTGCGGCCGATCAGCGAGGCCACCTGGCGCTCGCCGACCTCGAAGCCGAGCGCGAACAGCACCTGGCTCGAATCGTAGCCTGCATCGACTCCTTCGACGACGAGCATCAGTCGCTTCCCAGATAGGCCCGGCGCACGTCCTCGTGCGCGCGCACCTGTTCCGGCGTGCCGGTGAAGATCGCCTGGCCGTAGACGAGCACCGTGATCCGGTCGGCCAGTGCGAAGACAATGTCCATGTCGTGTTCGACCAGCAGTATCGTGTACCGGCCCTTGATGCTCACGAGCAAGTCCGCCATGCGGCGCGATTCTTCGGCACTCATGCCGGCCATCGGCTCGTCGAGCAGCAGCACGGAGGCGTCGCTCGCTAGCACCATGGCGAGCTCGAGCTGACGCTTCTCTCCGTGCGCAAGCTCGCCTACCCGGACATGGCCGCGATCGCCGAGTCCGACCCGGGCCAGCGCCTCGCGCGCCGGCACGCGCAGCCGCGGATCGCTGCGTGCCGGGCGCCACATGCCGAAACCGCCCGGCGAGCGCGCCTGCACCGCCATCGCCACATTGTCCTCGCCATCAAAGTCCGGATAGAGCTGACTGATCTGGAACGAGCGTGCCAGCCCGGCCGCCGCGCGCCGGTGGGCCGGCAGGCGCGTGATCGTCCGCTCACCGAGGACGATGTCTCCGGAATCCGGGAAATACTCTCCACTGATCTGATTGATCAGTGTCGTCTTGCCGGCGCCGTTGGGGCCGATCAGTGCATGCAGCTCACCCGACTCGACGACGAGATCGACATCCTGCGTCACGCGCAGCGCGCCGAAGGAGAGGCACAGTTTCCTCAGTTCGAGCCGCACGGTATCCGCCGCCCCCTGATCCGTTCTTCGGTCTTCATCCGCGTCGCCGTCCGAAAGCGGTCAGCAGACCATACAGGCCGCGCTTGCCGAACAGCACGATCAGCACGAGCGCCGGGCCCATCACCACCATCCAGTGCTCGGTCCAGGCCGTCAGCCACTGCTCCAGCCCGAGATAGGCCATCGCGCCGAGCGCCGGTCCGACGATCGTGCCCATCCCGCCCAGGATCACCATCGCCATCAGTTCGCCGGACTTCTGCCAGGTCGCCATGTCCGGGCTGACGAACAGTGCGTAATTGGCCCACAGGACACCGGCCAGTCCGGTGCCGGCCGCCGAAATGGTGAAGGCGACCAGCGGATAGCGCAGCGGCGCCAGGCCGAGCGCCACACTGCGCTTGCGGTTCTGCTTGAGACTTTGCAGGGCCATGCCGAAGCGCGAACCGACGATGCGCCGGCACAGCCACATCCAGACGACGAGCAGCACGACGCAGACCAGGTAGAACGCGCGCGGATCCCGCAGCGACCGGCCACCGAGCACATTGCGCGTGTGGATCGCCAGGCCGTCGTCGCCGCCGTAGTACATCAGCCCGACGAGCAGGAAATAGAACATCTGGCCGAACGCGAGCGTGATCATGATGAACTGCACGCCCGAGGTGCGCAGCGACAGGAAACCGATGCCGGCGCCCGCCAGTGCGCAGAAGCCGACGGCCAGCGGCCACAGCAGCAGGGCCTCGTTCGTGCCCGCCCAGCCGAACAGGCCGGAACCGTCGGCCACATGGAAGGCGACGATGCCGACGACATAGCCGCCCAGGCCGAAGAAGGCCGCGTGGCCGAAGCTCACGAGCGCGCCGTAGCCGAGAATCAGGTCCAGGCTCACGGCGGCGATCGCATAGATCACGAAGCGCGTGAACAGGCTGATGACAAACGGCTGCCCCGACCATTGCGCAAACCAGGGCACGGCCAGCAGCAGTGCAATGCCGGCCAGCAGGAACCAGCGCGCGCGCTGGTGTGTACGTCGGAGCGTACCTGCATCGGGCGATGTGGGCGCGTCGCGCCGGGTCGGGGGTGCCACCGTACTCATGTCAGCGCGCCGGCAGCAGCCCGAACGGGCGGAACAGCAGCACCAGCGCCATCAGGATGTAGGCACTGGCCGAAATCAGGCTCGACGCGAGCGGATCGCTCAGCTGCGCCGGCAGCAGTCCGCTCAGCAGCATCGGCAGCCAGGTGCGCCCGTAGGCGTCGATCATGCCGACCAGGAAGGAGCCCAACAGGGCGCCACGCACCGAACCGACACCACCGATGACGATGACGACGAAAGCGGTGATCAGGATGCGCTCGCCCATGCCGATCTGCACCGCCAGCAGCGGTGCCGACATGACGGCGGCGAAGCCGCACAGCAGCGCGCCGAGCACGAACACGAGCAGAAAGACGCGGTGCACGTCGACGCCGAGCGCATCGACCATCTCGTGATCATCGGCGCCGGCACGCACGCGCATGCCGATCGGCGTACGCAGCAGCACGAACCACAGCGCCAGGGCAACGATGGCCGCCGCGCCGATGAAGGCCAGGCGCATCAGCGGATAGGCCAGCCCCGGCAACAGTTCCACCGACCCGCGCAGCAGCGGCGGAATGTCCATGAACGGCGGGCTGCGGCCGAAGACGATCGTCACCAGTTCGTTGGTGAACAGCACCAGCCCGAGCGTCGCCAGCACCTGGTCCAGATGGTCGCGCCGGTACAGGAAACGCAGCACCAGCCGTTCGATCGCGAAACCGTACAGGCCGGCGCCCGCCACCGCCGCGACGATCGCGGCGGTGAACGAGCCGGTCAGTGCCGCCGCGCTCGTCGCGCAGAAGGCACCGACCATGTAGAACGAGCCGTGCGTCAGATTGATGACGTTCATGATGCCGAACACGAGCGTCAGCCCGGCCGACAGCAGGAACAGCAGCGCGCTGTACTGGATACCGTTGAGCGTCTGCTCGACGAAAAGCAGCATCGGTCAGCCGGCTCCGCCTTCAGCCATCCGGCTTCGCATCGGTTCGCTTCCCGGCGATTCGCTGCTCAAAGGCCCGCTTCTCACCGTTTCGTTTCCCGTCGCTGCGCTGTTCATCACTGGCTGCATCGCGGCCTGTACCTCACATCGGGCATTCGGCCGCGTGCGGATCGACCAGATCGGTGGCAATCGTCTTCACCGTCCTGTAATCCAGCTTGCCTTCGGCATTCGGCTCGACGTGCAGCAGATACCAGTCCTGCACCGGGTGCTGGTTGTTGGCGAAGCGGAACTTGCCGCGCACCGAATCGATGTCGCCCTTGCGCAGCGCGGCGCGGAAGTCATCCTTCCTGCCGTCGATGTCGCCGCCCACTGCTTTCAGCGCCGAGCCGATCAGCTTCGCCGTGTCGTATGAAGTCGCGGCGTAGTCGGTCGGCACGCGTCCATAGGCCTTGACGAACGCGTCGACGAAGTGACGGTTGGCCGCATTGTCCAGATCGGCCGCCCACATCGCCGTCAGGTAATAGCCCTTGCCGGCGTTGCCGGTGGCAGCCAGCATGCGCCGGTCCATCGAATAGATCGGCGTGAGCATCGGAATCGTTTCGGCCAGGCCCGAGTTGGCGTACTGCTTGGCCAGGTTGATGCCGGCGCCGCCGGGATGGAACTGGAAGATGGCATCGGGCTTGAGTTCACGCACGCGCGCCAGTTCGACCGAGAAGTCGGACTGGTCGAGCTTGGTGTAGATCTCGGCCAGCACTTCGCCCTTGTAGGTCGCCTTGAAACCGGCCAGCGCATCGCGGCCCGCCTGGTAATTCGGCGCCATGATCACGATCCGCTTGTAGCCGATTTCGTTGGCGGCCAGACCAGCCGAGTTGCTGTACGAGTCGTTCTGGTAGGCCACCGAGAAATAGCCCGGATTGCAGTTCTTGCCGGCGAACATCGACGGTGCCGCGTTCACGCTCACATAGGTGCCGCCCGCCTCGAGCACGGTCGGCACGACTGCCACCAGCACGTTGGAAAAATTGATTCCGGTGAACAGGCGGATGCCGTCCTGCACCATGCGATCGGCGGTCTGCCGGGCATTGGCCGGCTTGAGCGAATCGTCTTCGATGACCATCTGCACCGGCACGCCGCCGAGCTTGCCTCCTTCCTCCTGGACGGCAAGCATGAAGCCGTCGCGCTCGTCCTCGCCGATGTAGCCGGCCGGCGTCGACAGGGTCGTGATGAAGCCGATCCGCACCGGCGTCTGCGCATGCGCCACGCCGGTCGATGCGACGATGGCCGCCGTGGCCGCGGCGGCGACACCGGCCGCGCTCAGACTGAAAAATGATTTCATCCGCTCTCTCCCAGTTCATCGACAGCGGATCACTATTCCGCCGTGTTTTTCGCGATCGGCCCGCTTTGCACCTGTCTCGCGATCCTCGCGCGCAATTCGCGCCGCAGGACCTTCCCCGCCGGACTGAGCGGAAAAGCATCCACTACTTCGAGCCGCTCCGGCAACTTGAAGCGGGCAATGCCGCGTGCCAGCAGAAAGCTCTGCAATTCTTCGAAAGTGATCGTCTCGCCGGCCTTCGCGATGACGAAGGCACACGCCTTTTCACCGTATTTCGGATCCGGCATGGCGACGACGCACACGTCGTTGACCGCCGGATGCGCGACGATGTGGTTCTCGACCTCTTCGACGCTGATCTTCTCGCCGCCGCGGTTGATCAGGTCCTTCAGGCGGCCTTCCAGATAGAGGTAGTCACCGACCTTGCGCACGGCATCGCCCATCCGGTAGAAGCCGTCCGGCGTGAACGCGGCGGCCGTCATCTCCGGCGCCCGGTAATAGCCGCGCACCGTGTACGGCCCACGCACCTGCAGCTCGCCGATCTCGCCTTCGGGCACCTCGTTGCCGTCCGGATCGACCACACGGACCTCGTCCGCGGGTGACACCGGTCGCCCGGAGCTGTGGAAACGGATCTCCTCGGGGTCGTCCGGGCGTGTCTGGTTCAGCAGCCCCTCGCCGGCACCGTAGCTCTCGACATAGGTGCAGGCGAAGCGTTCCTCGACCTGGCGGCGCAGCTCCGGCAACAGGCGCGAGCCGCCGTTCATGCAGATCTTCAGTGAGGACAGGTCGACCCGCTCGGGCCATGGACTGTCGAGCCAGGCCACCGCCAGCGGCACGCCGGCGGCCAGCACGGTGACACGATGTTTTTCGATCAGCGGGAAAACGGTCTCGGCGCGGATGTCGGGCGCGACGATCACCGTGCCGCCGACGGCAAACGTGGCCAGCATGCCGGGCGAAGACAGCGTGTAGCCGTGCGCCATCGGCAGCACGGCGAGATAGACGGTGGACTCGTCGAAGCCGGCCACGACACCGCTTTGCCGGCAGTTGTAGACGTAATCGTTGTGCGTGCGCGGAATGAACTTCGAGCGCGCCGTGGTGCCACCCGACAGGATCATCAGCGCAACGTCGCCGGCGTCGGCAAAGGCTTCCCGGCGCACCCTCGCCACGGCTTCCTCGTCGATCTCGGTGGCCAGCATGTCGGCCAGCGAGACGACGCCGGCCATCGGCCCGGCACCGGTGCCGCCAGTGCCACCCGCGATGCCCGCGTCGCCCATTCTTTCGGCCGGTCGCGAGGAAGCCTGCCCGGCAGCATCGGCAGGCAGATCGGCGGCGATGATCCAGCGCAGCGATGGTGCCGCGCCCTGCACGTCGCGCGCCAGCTGCAGATAATCCATGCGGGCGTCGGGTGCCGGAATCAGGTGCGCCACCGCTTCGGCATGCCCGGCAAAATGCTCGAGTTCCGACAGCCGGTGCGCCGGCAGGGCCATGACCGGGATGACGCCGATGCGCAGCAGCGCGAAGAACGCGTACAGCAGTTCGATCGAGTTGGGCAGCTGGAAGATGACGCGATCACGCGCCTTCAGGCCGAGTGCGGCGAACTGCGCCGCGAGCCGGTCGGAGCGCTCGACCAGTTGCCGGTACGTCGCCGACTTCACGCCATCGATGACCGCCATCCGGTCGGGCACCCGCGCCGCCGTACGATCGAGCATCTGCCCGAGCGTGATGTCCTGCCAATAGCCTTCGGCCCGATAGCGCCGGGCAAATTCCTCAGGCCAGGGCGTACACCCGTCGAGCATCAACAGCCCCCTGCGCACGCTGGCATGCGATGCGCTCACTTGATCCTGCATTCACGAGTCATCGCAGCGGCCACGCCGGTCGATGCGGCTGTCTCCCCTCTGGTCTTCCTCCGCCCGGACCGGATTCCGTACCGGCGATGCAGGCACACTGCCGCACGGCCAGACCCGGTATCAGGGCATCGGTCGCCCGACTGAAAATTCGTATTTTTCGTTCAGGCTCGAACCATCTCGAATCATTATAGAGGCGAAACGAATTCATGGACAAGCCGGTGCGGAAGGCGTGCCGGTGCCGGTGTGCCCGTGCCAAGATACCCGGCCCGGACAGGCGGACGCAGGATCTCCCGGAGAGTCCGGTCCGCTCAGCCGCCGCCGGTTCGTGAGCGACCGCCCGGCTCGGGGCGCAACAGCGCACGCATGCGCCCGAGCAGGTGATCGAGTTCCTCCAGTTCGTCGCGGCCCAGCCCGCCGAACCGTTCGCTGATCCAGGCATGGTGTGCCGGAATCAGGACGTCGACCAGTTCCTGTCCGGCCGGCGTCAGGTGCACGCGCTGGACGCGCGAATCATGCGGATCGCGTCGACGTTCGACCAGACCTGCGACCTCGAGCCGGCCGACCACGTCGGTGATGCTGCCCTTGGTCACCATCAGCCGGTGCGACAGCTCACTCATCGTCGGATTGGTTGGCGGGCGTCCGAGTTGCGTCAGCACGTCGAAGCGCGCCAGCGTGATGTCGAACTTCTGCCGCAGACGGTTGCGCAGGTCCTGCTCGACCAGACCGACGCAACTGAGCATGCGCAGCCACAGACGCGCTTCCAGGTGACCGGCCGGCAGCGTCCCCGCGCCCGACTGGCCGGCGGTTTTCGGCGTCCGTTTCGGCGTCCTTTTCGACGCCTTTTTCGATGCCTTCCTGGCCGCGTTCTCCCTCATCCGCTCCTCTCTTCGCCGATCGCGCGCAAACGGCGATCCGGCCTCCTCGCTCATGGACTGTCCCGCTCGTCGGCCGTCCTGCCCGACGCGTCGGTGCGTCCGCTCACGGCATGCATTCCGGAATGTACCGGGCCGCTCGACCGTACGAAACTTGCCCGAACATTACTTCAAACTTAAACTATCTCGCTGAATCCGGCTTCAGGAAACGCGAACGATGTACCGCCCCCCACAGAAAATCAAATGGAAAGCCCGTCCCGGCGACTGGCCGACCCGCGAGGAAGCAGAGCGCTCGCGCCTGTTCTCGCCGATCGTGCACGGCCCGTTCGCTCTGGCCACACGTACTTGGGTGCCGGCGATGGTGCCCTGGCGCGCCACCGAGGACGGTTTCGTCACGCAGGACAACATCGACTGGTATGCGCGCTTTGCCGCCGGCCGGCCCGGCGCCATTGTGCTCGAGGCCACCGGCATTCGCGACGTACCGAGCGGACGCCTGCTGCGCATCGGTCACGACCGCTTCATCCCCGGCCTCAAGCGCATTGCCGACGCCGTGCACGAAGCCAGTGCCGGCGAGACGCGGCTTTTCATCCAGCTGATCGACTTTCTCGCGATCCGCCGCCGACCCGAACCGGCGAAATTCTTTCAGCGCCATCTCGCACTTGCGCAGCGCCATCGCGACGCGCTCGGCCTGCCGGATGCCGGCGACGAGGAAGTGCGCGCCGCCCTGTGTGCGCTGCCCGAGGCGCGCTGGCCCGAAGTGCTCGACGAGCGCGAACTCGAAGCGCTGCGCATGGGTGCGCGCGAACGCATCAACGACACGCACCTCGAGCACATCCGCGAACTGCCGCAGGCGCTGCCCGGCCTGTTCGCCGACGCTGCGCGACGTGCGCGCGAGGCCGGCATCGACGGCGTCGAACTGCACTACGCGCACGCCTACACGATGGCTTCGTTCCTGTCGGCGCTCAATGTGCGCGACGACGGCTACGGCGGCTCGCGCGAGGCGCGCGTGCGTCTGCCGCTCGAAGTGCTCGCGCGCGTGCGCGCCGAAGTCGGCACCGATTACCCGGTCGGCTGCCGCTTCCTGTCGGAGGACTGCATCGAGGGCGGCTCGACCGTCGAAGACGCGGCGTACTTCGGCATCGAATTCGCCCGCGGCACAGGCAATGGAGGCATGGACTTCCTGTCGCTGTCACGCGGCGGCAAGTTCGAGGATGCGCGCCAGCCGGCCATCGGCGAGGCCGCCTATCCGTACACCGGGCCGAGCGGCTACGAATGCATGCCGGCCTATGTGTCGGACGACCGCGGCCCGTTCGGGCGCAATTTCGAGCCGTCGGCGCAGATCCGGGCGGCGATCCGCGCTGCCGGCTTCGATACGCCGGTCGTCGTCACCGGCGGCGTACACGGCTTCGGCCAGGCCGAGGATCTGCTGGTCTCGGACCAGGCCGACATCATCGGCTTTGCCCGCACCAGCCTGGCCGATCCCGACTGGTTCATGAAGGTGCGCGGCGGCTACGGCGGCGAAGTCAATGTGTGCACCTACGCCAACTACTGCGAGGCGCTCGACGAGCGTCACGAAGAAGTGACCTGCCAGATCTGGGATCGCGTCGGCCTCGACGACACCGGCATCCGCAAGTCGCACGACGGCAAGCGGCGACTGATCCCGCGCGCCTGGACCCCGCCGGCCGGCGGCTGAACCGCGGGCAAACGGAGCGCGGCGACCGCAACGAACGCACGAAGGACAAACGCACGAAAGCGCCGGGCATCATGCCGGCGCTTTCGTGCTTACGTGTGTTTCGTGTGTCCGGCGCTCTCCGCCGGCTTGCCCGCAGATTCCGCCCGGGTCTGCCGGGCCGGATTTTCAGTACGTCTCGAGGTGCAGCCGGCCTTCGCCGCTCAGGCGTCCGGCCAGTTCGCTCCAGTCGACTCCGCCCTGCGCGGCCGCATCGCGCAGCGCATCGAGCACCCCTTCTTCCATGCTCTTCAGGCCGCAGACGTAGACACAGGTGTGCTTGTCCTGCAGCAGTGCGAGCACCTCGTCGGCGCGTTCGCGCAGCAGATCCTGCACATAGCGCTTCGGCTGATCCGGCATCCGCGAGAACGCCAGGTTCACGTCGATGAAGTCGCGCGGCAGTTTCATCAGCGGCCCGAAATAGGGCAGTTCGCGCTCGGTGCGCGCACCGAAGAAAAGCATCAGGCGGCCACTCTCGAAGCGGCCGCCAGCGTGCAGGCGCCGCCGATATTCGGTCATCGCGCGCATCGGTGCGCTGCCCGTGCCGGTACAGATCATCAGCAGGTTCGAGCGCGGATGATTGGGCATCAGGAACGAGGTGCCGAACGGGCCGGTGACCTGCACCGTGTCGCCTTTTTTCAGGTCGCAGACGTAGTTCGAGCACACGCCGTGCACCGGACGTCCGTCATGGTCGCTGGTCACGCGCTTCACGGTCAGCGCGAGGTTGTTGTAACCCGGGCGCTCGCCGTTGCGCGGGCTGGCAACGGAATACTGGCGCGGATGATGCGGCTTGCCCCAGGCATCCGCACCGGGCGCGATGATGCCGATCGACTGGCCTTCGAGCACCGGAAACGGCATCGTGCCGAAGTCGAGCACGACGTGGTGCGTGACGCTCGACGCGTCGGCTTCGGTGATGCGGTAGTTGCCGACGACCGTCGCCGTCACCGGGTTCTTCGGTCCGTACAGATTGACGTAAGGGTGCGCCGCCGACCACGGCTTGACGGTCGAGCCGGGGCGCTTCGTCACTGCGGCCGCCGTCGATTCGGCGCGATCGAAGCCGGCAGCCTCGGCCAGCACCGCCTTCGCCTCGGCCGCCGCATCGGCGGCCAGCGCGTCGCTGTCCGCTGCGACGCCGTTCGCGGATGGAGCGGCCGTGGCGACCGGCAAAGGGGCTTCCTCGGGCAGTTCGTCCCAGGTGAACTGCTCGTCGATCGACCATGCGTCGCTCTTGAGCACGCGGATCCAGTTGTCGATCGCTCCCGTCGGGCAGGGCGGTACGCACGCCATGCAGCCTTCGCAGACATCGGGCTTGACGACGTAGTTGCGCTCGTCGTGCGTGATTGCACCAACCGGACAGGCCTCCTCGCAGGTATTGCAGCGGATGCAGATCGCCGGATCGATCAGGTGCTGGCGGATGACTTCATCGGCAACGGCGGACATGCGCGGGCCTCCCTCATGTGTCGGGTGGAGTGTGAAAAAGGGAAAGGGGGGTGTGGGAAGGAAACCACCGGCCGCGCAGGAAGACGCAGCCGGGGCCCGGAACGTCCGGGGCCATCAAAAGTGCGATGGCCCTGCACGTTCTCAATTGAAGCGCACGTACTCGAAATCGATCGGCTGGCGATTGATGCCCATCACCGGCGGCGCGATCCAGCCGGCGAACTTGCCCGGCTCGAGGACCTGGCCCATCAGCGAGGCGACGAACGCGCGATCCTCGCTGCTCGGCAGCCACTGGTCCTTCTTCGCGTTCCACTCGGCTTCGGAGATGATCTCGCCTTCGGGCGACACGCGTGCGCCGGCCAGCGATCCGATCGCGCGGTTGAACGCCTTGTGCGGCACCTGCAGGCGGAACGAAATGCCGGCCTTCTCGATGACGCGGTTCCAGCGCTTGACACCGGCGATCGAGTCGCGGATGTAGTCATCGCGCAGGACTTCGTTCAGCGCGTTGAGCATCGGCACTTCACGCTCGATGAGCTTGCCGTCGACGATCTCGAGGATCTTGTACGACGAGCCGTGCAGCTTGTGGTCGTCGTCGCGCTTGCCTTCGTCGAAGCGCCCTTTCAGGCCGGCGGTATAGAAGATCGCCGCGTTCGACGACTGGTCGGCACCGAACAGGTCGATCGTCACGCTGAAGTGGAAATTCAGATAGCGCTGGATCGTCTCCAGATCGATCGCACCGGCGGCGCGCACCCTGGCCGGGTCATCGCTCTTGATTTCGTTCATCACTTCGCAGGTGCGCTGCACGACGCGCGACACACCCGACTCGCCGACGAACATGTGGTGCGCTTCCTCGGTCAGCATGAACTTGGTCGTGCGCGCCAGCGGGTCGAAGCCCGACTCGGCCAGCGAGGCCAGCTGGAACTTGCCGTCGCGGTCGGTGAAGTAGGTGAACATGAAGAACGACAGCCAGTCCGGCGTCTTCTCGTTGAAGGCGCCAAGAATGCGCGGGTTGTCGGCGTCGCCCGAACGGCGTGCCAGCAGTTCCTCGGCTTCCTCGCGTCCGTCACGGCCGAAGTGGCTGTGCAGCAGATAGACCATCGCCCACAGGTGGCGGCCTTCCTCGACGTTGACCTGGAACAGGTTGCGCAGGTCGTACAGGCTCGGCGCGGTCGCGCCCAGGTGACGCTGCTGCTCGACCGAAGCCGGCTCGGTGTCGCCCTGGGTGACGATCAGCCGGCGCAGGTTGGCGCGGTGCTCGCCGGGTACTTCCTGCCAGGCCGGCTGGCCGATGTGATCACCAAAATGGATCTTGCGATCGGCCTCGGCCGGGTTCAGGAAGATGCCCCAGCGGTAATCGGGCATCTTGACGTAGCCGAACTGCGCCCAGCCGCTCGGGTCGACGCTGATCGCCGTGCGCAGATACACATCGTGCGTACGCGAATTCTCGGGCCCGGCCTCCTTCCACCAGTTCAGGAAACCGGGCTGCCAGTGCTCGAGCGCGCGCTGCAGGGTGCGGTTTTCCGTCAGGTTGACGTTGTTGGGGATCTTGTCTCCGTAATCGATCGTGCTCATGAGTTGACTCCTGAAGTCATTACAGCGCCGGAACGCTCGTACTTACACCCGGTTCCAGTCGAAGCTGGCCTTCTCGCCCTTGCCATACACCTTCAGTGCGCCCTGGCTGCCGACGGCGTTGGGGCGGTTGAAGATCCAGTTCTGCCACGCGCTGAGGCGGCCGAACACGCGCGTCTCCATGCTCTCCTTGCTGGCGAAGCGCAGATTCGCTTCCAGCCCGGTCAGCGCATCCGGCGACATCGACGCACGTTCCTCGACGGCGATGCGGATCTCGTCCGCCCAGTCGATGTCGTCGGGCGCGGCCGTGACCAGGCCAAGGCCTTCGGCATGCTCGCCATCGAGTTCCTGACCGATCGCGGCCCGTGCCGCGGCCAGCGGTTCGGCTTCCTCGTAGAAGCGGCGCTGCAGGCGCGACTGGCCATTGACCATCGGATACCAGCCGAAGTTCGCTTCGGTCAGTTCCAGCTTCGGGGTGTCCACCGGATCGCCCGGCAGCATCATCATGTAGGCGCGGTCGGCGGCGAAGGCCAGTTCGGCCAGTGTGCCGACGAAGCATGAACCCGGCTCGATCAGCGCGAACAGCGAGCGCGACGACACGTCCAGCCGGGCCAGCGTGCGGCGCAGCATGCCCAGCGTCTCGCGCACGAACCAGTGGCCGGCGTGCTTCGCCAGCGTCTCGTCCATCCGGCGCACGGCGCCGATGTCGCCGGCGGTGCGCAGCAGCCAGATGCCGGTATCGAGTTCGTTGGTACGCATCGACAGGATGGCGTCATCGAGTTCGCGCACCATCTGCAGCGGCCACCAGGCGGCGCCGGCGGCGACGATCGCGTCGATGTCCTGCGGCTGATCGCCCTCGGGTGCCTTGACCGTGAACGAAGCCGTGCGCTGCGCACGGTCGATGATCACGTCGACGAAACGGTAGTGGTAGCCGTCATCGTCGACCGTGCGCTCGACGCGGGTCAGGGCGACGCCCTTCGCATCGGCCGGGCGATCGCTTTGCGCGGCGAGCTTCGCCACACGCTCGGCAACCACTTCGTCGAACTGCTGCGGACGCGCGATCTCGTCGACCAGGCGCCATTCCTTGGCGCGTTTGCCGCGCACGCCTTCGGTGGTCGTGCTGAAGATGTCGGCCAGGTCATGGCGCACGTGGCGCTTGTCGGTGACGCGTGTCAGGCCGCCGGTGCCGGGCAGCACGCCCAGGAGCGGCACTTCCGGCAGCGACACTGCCGACGAGCGGTCGTCGACCAGAACGATGTCGTCGCAGGCCAGCGCGAGCTCGTAGCCGCCGCCGGCACAGGTACCGTTCAGGGCGGCGACGAACTTCAGACCCGAATGCCGGCTCGAATCCTCGATGCCGTTGCGCGTCTCGTTGGTGAACTTGCAGAAATTGACTTTCCACGCATGCGTCGAGGTGCCGAGCATGAAGATGTTGGCGCCCGAGCAGAAGACGCGGTCCTTGCTGCTCGTGACGACGACGGTGCGCACCTCGGGGTGCTCGAAGCGGATGCGCTGCAGTGCGTCGTGCAGTTCGATGTCGACGCCGAGATCATAGGAATTGAGCTTGAGCTTGTAGCCCGGGCGGATGCCGGCGTCTTCGTCGATGTCCAGCGACAGCGTTGCCACCGGACCGTTGAAGCTCAGCTTCACGTGCCGGTATTGCGAGGGATCGGTACGGTAATCGACGGGGGGTGGCGTCTGCTCCGGGGCTGCGGTGGTCGTGGCAGCGGGGCGCGTTGCCGTGGCGGTGGTGTTCATCAGATCGGCTCCTCTGGGAACGCTCCGGCAGAAGAACAATGTCTGCCGGAGTCATGAACTTTAGTGCGTCACATCGTTTGGTACATGCATCATGATGCATGTTCACAAGCTTGTCAAGCACTAGAATGCATGTTGTGACGCGATTTTTTAATCTCTCTGATTGACCCAGTGTTGACGATAGGAATTTTCTTGTTTTATACCGGGAAATATCTCCCCGGTGATCAGTGCGCAGCCAGCGGCTGCGCGTGTCCTCACGGTGCGTCGATCACGGCCCGGACCTGCGTGCGCAGGCCGTCGAAGCTTTCGTCGAGCGTCTTGCCGCTCGTCGGGTAGGCCAGATCAGCCTTGCCGTAGAACAGCGCGCGGCCGGCCAGGATGCTGCGCAGGTCGTCCATCGCGCCAGGCGCCGACATCGGTCGCAGATCGCCCTGCTCGCGTACCCGGCGCATGTGATCCTCCGGTTCGGCCTGCAGCCACACCGTGTAGCAGTGCGCGAGCAGCAGGTTGAAGGTTGCGCTGTCCGACACCAGTCCGCCCGGAGTCGCCATGACGACCTCGGGGAATATCTGGATGACTTCCTCGACCGCACGGCGCTCGTAGCGGCGATAGGCGTTGGCGCCGTACAGCGAATGGATCTGCGGAATGCCGCAGCCGGCCAGCTTTTCGATCTCCCGGCTCAGCTCGACGAACGGAAAGCCGAGATCGTCGGCCAGCATGCGCCCGAGCGTCGACTTGCCGGCGCCACGCAGCCCGATCAGCGCGATGTGGCCGCGCCGCAGATGCTCGTCGGCGGCCATGTTGTCGAACAGTTCGGCCAGCTTGAGACGGGCACGGCGCAGATCGGCCTCCGAGCGGTCCTCGAGCAGCTCGCGGATCAGCAGCCACTCGGCGGAATCGGTCGTCATGTCGCCGACGAGTTCGGCCAGCGGACATTCGAGCGCTTCGGCCAACTGGTTCAGAATCAGGATCGAGGCGTTGCCGGTGCCATATTCCAGGTTGGCCAGATGGCGCTCGGAAATGCCGGCCGAGGCCGCCAGCGCCTTGCGCGTCAGGCCGCGGCGCGCACGCAGGGTGCGGATGCGCTCGGCCAGCGCCGGCAATACCTGTGCGGCCAGCGCTGCCGGGTCGACGCCGGGCACGAGCTGGCTGTCGGGCGGTGCCACCGGCGGTGCGACGCCGTTGCCCGACGAATGTCCGCCGGCCGGCGGTGACACATCCGCTGGCCGGTCGGGAGAAAGATTCGGTTCGTACAATTCACTCATGGGGATTCCGGGCCGCGTCTTGAGACCCGATCAGATCGGAATACATGCATTCTAGTGCTTGACCGAAGCCAAAGAAAAGCACTATCTTTCATGAAACGGCCTGATTCAGGCCTGAAAACGGTCTGAGCGAGGGTCCGGATCCGACCGGAAACCAGCTCCGGAATGACGCCCGAAACGCCTGGACCGAGATCCCCGAACACCCCCTGGAGCCTTCATGACCCCCCTGCTCGAAAATCACCTCGGCGGCCGCTGGCAGAGCGGCAGCGGCGCCGGAACCGCCCTGTTCGACCCCGTGCGCGACACCGAGCTCGTACGCATCTCCGCCGCCGGACTCGATCTGGCCAGCGGCTTTGCGCATGCGCGTCAGCATGGCGGACAGGCATTGCGAGCGCTCACTTATGAAGAGCGCGCCGGTCTGCTCGCGCGCATCGCGGAAACGCTGCAGAGCCACCGCGACGAGTACTACGACATCTCGCTGCAGAACTCGGGCACGGTGCGCAACGACACCGCCGTCGACGTCGACGGCGCGATCTACACCATCGGTCAGTATGCGCGCTGGGGCGGGAAGCTCGGTGCCACCCGCTGGCTGGCCGACGGGCCGGCAGCGCGCCTCGGCAAGGGCGGCGAGTTCCAGAGTGGGCATGTGCTCACTTCGCAACAGGGGCTCGTGCTGTGCATCAACGCCTTCAATTTCCCGGCCTGGGGCCTGTGGGAGAAGGCGGCACCGGCCCTGCTCTCGGGTGTGCCGGTCGTCGTCAAGCCGGCCAGCGCCACCGCCTGGCTGACGCAGCGCATGGTCGCCGACGTCATTGCCGCCGACATCCTGCCCGACGGGGCGCTCTCGGTCGTGTGCGGCTCCAGCGAAGGTCTGCTCGAAGCGCTGCAGCCCTTCGACCTGCTGTCCTTCACGGGGTCGGCCGATACCGCGCGCCTGCTGCGCATGCATGACGCCGTCCTGCGCCACGGCGTGCGCATGAACGCCGAGACCGACAGCCTGAACAGCGCCGTGCTCGGCCCCGACGCCACGCCGGGCAGCGATGCCTTTGCCGCGCTGGTACGTGAGACCGTGCGCGAGATGACCGTCAAGTCAGGCCAGAAATGCACGGCGATCCGCCGCGTGCTGGTGCCGCAGGAACACGCCGGCGCCGTCGCCGACGCGATTGCCGCGTCACTGGCGAAGATCACCGTCGGCGATCCTCGCAACGAAAGCGTGCGCATGGGGGCGCTGGCCAGCCGTGCGCAGGCCAATGCCGTGCGCGAAGGCCTGCGTCAGCTGGGCGAAGGTGCGCGCACCGTCTACGCCGGTGACGAAAACGCGCTGGTCGACGCCGACATGCAGACGGGCGCATTCGCCGTACCGCACCTGTTCGCCGTCGACGACGCCGATGCGGCCAGCCACGTGCACGAAACCGAGGTGTTCGGCCCGGCGGCCACGGTCGTGCCGTACCGCGACCCGGCGCACGCCTTTGCGCTGGCCCGCCGCGGCGCCGGCTCGCTGGTGTCGTCCGTCTTCACCGACGACGCCGACTTCGCCGAACAGGCGTCGCTCGAGCTGGCGCACGCACACGGGCGCGTGCACGTCGTGACGCCGGCCGTGGCCAAACTGCACACCGGCCACGGCAACGTCATGCCGATGTCACTGCATGGCGGACCCGGACGCGCCGGCGGCGGCGAGGAACTCGGCGGCCTGCGCGCGCTCGGCTTCTATCATCAGCGCAGCGCCATCCAGGGCCCGCAGGCCCTGATCGAATCGATTCTCGGCAAGGCGGCACACTGGCAGGACATCGCCTGATCGCTCCCCTGTGCGGCCGTCGGTTTCGGCCGATGGCCGCACAGGATGAGTCCGGATCGTCTGATCCGGCACCGTCTTCGAACGGCTCACCGGTCCGTACTGCGGCACCGTGGGCGGATTCCCGCCGTATCCGGTGCCGGCAGACCGGTCTGGCTCAGTGCCGTCAATACCGCCAGGTTGCCGCAGCGCCGCTGTCGACTGGCATGCGCTCCGACGGCACCACGACCACTTCGCCGCCCTGACGCAGTACGGCTTCGGCCAGGTCGTCAATCAGGTCGTCGGTATCCGGATCGGCCAGATCGCCGGTACGGATCGCACCCGTCTCGCCGTCCAGACTGCCGGGCACGACGCGCTCGGCATCGATGAGCAGCGTGGCGACCCGACCGCCGACCGCCGCCATGCCGATATCGGCCAGATCACCCGAGCCGAGCTGATGCGCGCGCGCCGCCTCGAACGCACCGATCAGGCCGGCGAGACGCTCCAGGTAATACGGCTGCACCAGTTGCCAGGCACGCTCGCGCAGGGCATCGGCCGAAATCGAATCCGGGTGGACGTACAGCGCGGTAGCCGCCAGTGACCGGTTGCGGCTGACACGCCGGAACAGATGGTGATGCTCGGGCAGTGCCGCCAGCAGCAGCGGCGTGCCGTCCGCCGCACCGAGACCTTCGAGCAGCCCGCGATCGACCAGACGGAAGAAATGCTCGGTCTCCCGGTCGATCGCTTCCTGACGCACGTCGGTGCCGTGGCGCGTGACCTTGTTGGCCGCCGGTGAACCGTAGTGACGCGTCGCCCGCTCGTTGTCGCGCAGCGCACGCGCAGAAGCGTCCGCAGCACCTTCCTCCGCTCCCTGGTTTGTGCCGGCACTGGCGGCCTCGGCCGCCGTGCGCGGCACGCCGGCCAGCCAGTCGATCTCGTCGAGCGCGTCGCGATTGCCCTCGTAGAGCTTCGCCTCATTGCGGTTCAGGCCGAGAATCCGGTAGCGATCGGCCGACTGCAGAATGCGCAGCAGGGGCTTGAGGTGAAACGAATCGGCAACGATCGCGCGCTCGGGCACCGTGCGCTGCAGACGATAGACGCGGAAGAAGTCCGGCGCACCGAGCACCGCCAGACCGTCGAGCGTGCAGTTCCAGAACGCCTCGTCATCGGCGAGCGCCTGAAACGGCGCCATCAGCGCCTGCACCTCGCGCTGCGGATACTCGCGCAGCAGCGATTCCCCGATCGTCTTCAACAGATTCCTGAAGCGGATCGGATCCTGCACATTGTCCGGATGCTGCCGGTGCGTCGGCTGGTACAGCGACAGACAGGGGCCATCGCGCCCCTGCTGCAAGAGTGCCGGGAAATCATCTGCCAGAGGCGTCATCGTCGTTTCTCCTGAAAAATTCATGGGAATGGCTGGTGCCTGCCAGGAAGCGGATCAGAACGCAGCCAGCAGACAGGCGCGTCCGAAAAGATTCACAAAGAGCGCATCGAAAGACACCGGCAAGGCACCGGCGCGCGGATCCGGACATGGCCGACACCACCGCCACCAGCCGAACGGAAAGCGCGCGTGTCTCCCCATGAACTGGCGACGGAAGCGGGTACTTCAAGATGGGCCCGCCGGTGTACGGTCCGTACTGCGACCCGCACCGCGACCCGGAAATCCGCTTCGGACCCGGGTTCCGCACGCGGTGCTGCATCGTGGACGGACTCCCTGATACGATGATTCTCACCGAACACCATCTCGGGCATCATGAGCCCGGTCAACAGGAGGCCATTGCGATGACCGAACACGTCTACAAGCACATCACCATCACGGGATCGTCAAAAACCGGCACCGACGACGCGATCCGCAACGCGATCGCCAAGGCCGGCGAAACCGTGCGCAACATCCGCTGGTTCACCGTCACCGAAACCCGCGGCCACGTCGTCGACGGCAAGATCAGTCATTTCCAGGTGACCCTCGACATCGGCTTCAGCCTGGAAGACTGACGATTCAGGCTGCCGGCAGCGAGGGCGGTTCCGGCTGCCAGGCGGCACGGATCGACGCAGTTGACGGGCCGTATCATTACGCATCCGATGCGGGACGGCCCGCACACGACGCCAAAAGGAAAACATGATGGATCGCGCGGTACAGTCCCCGTTCACCCTGCACACGATCATCCGCTTCACGCACACCGACCCGGCCGGATACGTCTTCTTTCCGCGCTACTTCGAGATGCTGCAGGCGGTCGTCGAGGACTGGTTCACCATCGCACTCGGCGTGAACTACGCGAGCTTCGTCAACGAGCGCCGCCTCGGCACACCGACCGCACGCACCGAATGCACTTTCGTCGCCCCGTGCCGCCTCGGTGACCGGCTCAACCTCACCGCCTACCTCGAACACCTCGGCTCGAGCTCGCTGCGCCTGCGCTTCGTCGGCTGCGTCGACGGCGAACGCCGTCTCGAAGCCGTCTCCACCCTCGTCGTCATCAGTATGGAAGACGGTCGCCCGCGCCGCATCGACGACGACCTGCGCGGCCGCATGACCGCCTACCAGCAGACGCAGGGCAGCCCCGCCCTGCCGCCGCCCGACGAACGCTGAACCCGCAGCGCCCGCGCGCCGGCGCCGCACGGAACATGACCGGGAACGGGCGCAGCGGCAAGCGCCCAGGCGATCCACCCCTCGTCCAGCGGACGCAACGGATGCGCTGGCTGCGCATCCTGGCGGCACCAGCACTGCTCGGCGCGATCATCTGGCTGGCCGGACCGGCGCGCGTCATCGAGACCGTCCGCAGCGCCGATCCGCGCTGGCTCGTCCTCGGCCTGTTGATGAACATCGCCGCCAACATGATTGCAGCCCTGCGCTGGCGCGAACTCGCCCGCTGGTTCGGCATGACCGTTGCCCGCCTCTGGGCGCTCGTCACCTATTTCCACGGCGTCGCCGTCAGCGCCATCCTGCCCGGCGCCGTCGTCGGCGGTGACGTACTGCGCGCCTTCGCACTGCAGCGACTCGGCCACCCCGGACTCGACGCCAGCCTGAGCGTTCTGCTCGACCGACTCAGCGGCCTGTGGATGCTGTGCGTCATCGGCTTCCTGGCCATTGCGTGGGGCGCCGACCGCGAGGCCACCCGGCAGCTCATCGCACAGTGGCCACTGCTGGCTGGCGCTCCGTTGATGCAAGCCGCACTGCTGGCCGCCGGCGTGCTGCTCGTCACCCCGTGGGCCGCCATCATTGCACTGCGATGGTGGCTGCCGGGAGGAACAGGAACCACGTCGCCGTCGGCTCCTGCCTGGAACACCCGGAGCACCAACGACCACCATCGGCCATCGGACATACCTCTCGCGAGCGACGCATCAAACCCGGGCGCGCCCTCTGTCGCAGCACCGCTTGCTGCAGGATCATCAGCCGGCGCGCACGACGCCGCAGCGCCACCAGCGGGCGCGCCAGGCCGGCTCACCCGTCTGCGAACCGCTGTGCGCGGCGGCCACGCCGGTCCGCACTACATTGCACAGATCATCCTGTCGGGCATCGTCCAGCTGCTGGCCATCGGCTCGCTCGTCTGCGCAGCCCGCGCACTGCACATCGACACGCCGTTCTGGGCCATGGCCGTATGCACCGTCCCGATCCTCGTCCTGGCCACCCTGCCCATCAGTTTCGGCGGCTGGGGCACCCGCGAAGCCGCCGCCGTCCTCTCCCTGGGCGCCTTCGGCGTCCCCGCCCCCGCCGCCGTCATGATCTCCATCTTCTATGGACTCTACGGACTCGTCCAGGCACTCGGCGGCCTGGTCAGGCACCGGGAGTAGAAAATCGGGAAATGCCGCATGAGCATGGCGCCGCGAGTTGCCCACCGCGGCGGACGTTCGTCACAGGCGACGTCCGCCGCCATGGGCAACTCGCTCGAAAGTCTCACGCACGGAAATCCGGACACTCCCGGGCGCAGCGGTAGCGCGGGCGTACCCGCTCCGCCCGCACTTGCTCCGCCCGCGCCCCTACCCCAGCACCGACGCCAGCACCCGTCGCGCCTCCGCCTCTTCCACACCACTGCGCGCCACGTAATCCGCCAGCTGATCCTCGCCGATCCGACCAACGTTGAAGTACTGCGACGCCGGGTGCGAGAAGTAGAAGCCGCTGACGCTCGAGGCCGGCATCATGGCGTAGCCTTCGGTCAGGTGCATGCCGATGGCGTCGGCCTGCAGGGTTTCGAAGAGCACGCTTTTGACGGTGTGTTCGGGGCAGGCCGGGTAGCCGGGGGCCGGGCGGATGCCACGGTATTTTTCGGCGATCAGGTCTTCGTTGGTCAGGGCCTCGTCGGGTGCGTAGCCCCAGTATTCGCGGCGCACGTGGGCGTGCATGCATTCGGCGAAGGCCTCGGCGAGGCGGTCGGCCAGGGCCTTGATGGTGATCGCCGAATAGTCGTCGAGCTCGCGTGCGAACGCTTCGATCCTGCGTTCGATACCGAGTCCGGCCGTGACGGCGAACATGCCGATCCAGTCTTCGATACCGGACGGCTGGCCGTTGATCGTTTTCGGGGCGATGTAGTCGGCCAGACACTTGTTGTCGACGCCGCCGTGTTTCCTGACCTGCTGACGCAGGTTGCGCCAGGTGAAGGCGATCTGCGTGCGCGTCTCGTCGGTGTAGATCTCGATGTCGTCGCCGACCGAATTGGCCGGGTAGAACGCGATGACGCCGCTGGCCTGCAGCCAGCGCTCGTCGACGATGCGCCGCATCATTGCCTTGCCGTCGGCGAAGACGCGGCGCGCCGACTCGCCGACGATCGGGTCGTCGAGCAGCGCCGGGTAGCCGCCGTGCAGATCCCAGGCGTGAAAAAAAGGTCCCCAGTCGACGTAACGCTCGATCTCGGCGAGATCGAAGTCGCGGAATTCGCGCCGTCCGAGGAAGGTTGGACGCGGCGGCACGTATGCCGACGTCGATACCAGCCCGGAAGCCGCCCCGGCTTCCGGCTTCGATACCGACTCCGACGAGAGCACCGCCGCGGAGGCCGCCCCACCCGTCGAGTCGATCCGCTGCCACCCCAGCTCCGGCCGGTTCGCGCGCGCCTCGGCAATCGTCACCAGCGCCGGGCCTTTCTTCGCTGCGTGCCGTTCGCGCACCTGTTCGTATTCGTCGCGGATTTCGGCCAGGTAGCGCTCGCGCTGTTCGTCCGACACGAGGTTCTGCATGACCGGGACCGAGCGCGATGCATCGGGCACGTAGATGACCGGGCCCGAGTATTTCGGCGCGACTTTCACGGCGGTATGCACGCGCGAGGTGGTCGCGCCGCCGATCAGCAGTGCGATGCCGTGCTCTTTGAAATACGGATCGCGTTCCATCTCGCTGGCGACGTGGGCCATTTCTTCCAGCGACGGCGTGATCAGGCCGGAGACGCCGACGACGTCGGCTTTTTCTTCCTTCGCTTTCGCGAGCAGCACGGCCGCGGGCACCATCACGCCGAGGTTGATGACTTCGAAGTTGTTGCACTGGAGCACGACGGCGACGATGTTCTTGCCGATGTCGTGCACGTCACCCTTGACGGTGGCCATCACGGCCTTGCCGCGCGTCGACACGTCGGCGCCGGCGGCCGCGAGCCGGCGCTTTTCCTCCTCGATGAAGGGCACGAGGTGAGCGACTGCCTGCTTCATGACGCGCGCCGACTTGACCACCTGCGGCAGGAACATCTTGCCGGCGCCGAACAGTTCGCCGACGACGTTCATGCCGTCCATCAGCGGGCCTTCGATCACTTCGATCGGCCGGCCGCCGCGCGCGTCCACTTTCTGGCGGACTTCCTCGGTGTCCTCGACGATGAAGGTCGTGATGCCGTGCACGAGCGCGTGCGACAGGCGCTTCTCCACCGGCGCCTCGCGCCAGCCCAGGTCGGCTTCGGGGCGCGCACCACCGCCGGACTTGAGCGTCGCGGCGAACTCGATCATCCGCTCGGTCGCGCTCTTGCCGAAGTCGGGGTCGCCCTCGCTCACCTGCGGCGGGCGATCGAGCACGATGTCCTCGACGCGCTCGCGCAGCGCCGGATCGATGTCGTCGTAGACGCCGATCATGCCGGCGTTGACGATCGCCATCGTCAGTCCGGCGCGGATCGCGTGGTACAGGAAGACGGTATGGATCGCCTCGCGCACGGCGTCGTTGCCGCGGAAGCTGAACGACAGGTTGGAGACGCCGCCCGACACCTTCGCGTGCGGCAGATTGGCGCGGATCCAGCGCGTCGCTTCGAGGAAGTCGACCGCGTAGTGATCGTGCTCCTCGATGCCGGTGGCGATCGTCAGGATGTTCGGGTCGAAGATGATGTCTTCCGGCGGAAACCCGATCCGTTCGGTGAGCAGGCGATACGCCCGCGTGCAGATCTCCTTCTTGCGCTCGAAGCTGCCGGCCTGCCCTTCCTCGTCGAAGGCCATGACGACGACGGCGGCGCCGTACATCCGGCACAGATTGGCCTGGCGCAGGAATTCGTCCTCACCCTCCTTGAGCGAGATCGAGTTGACGACGGCCTTGCCCTGCACGCATTTCAGGCCGGTCTCGATCACTTCCCACTTGGAGCTGTCGATCATGATCGGCACGCGCGCGATGTCTGGCTCGGAGGCGATGAGATTCAGGAATTTCCTCATCGCGGCGACGCCGTCGAGCATGCCCTCGTCCATGTTGATATCGATGATCTGCGCGCCGTTCTCGACCTGCTGGCGCGCGACTTCGAGCGCGGCGTCGTAGTCCTCCCCGAGAATCAGGCGCGCGAAGGCCTTCGAGCCGGTGATGTTGGTGCGTTCGCCGACGTTGACGAAGAGCGAGTCGTCGTCGATGTTGCAGGCTTCGAGACCCGACAGGCGCAGGGCGCGCGAGGGCGGGCGAAGCAACGTTCGCCCGGATGTCGAAGCGGGGCCGGCATCTGCCGACTGTGCCCCGCCACTCACTGCTGCATCTTCGTCCGGGGTCCGCCAGGTCTGTCCCGTCGGCCCCCTCTCCTCCGACGCTCCGGTCGGATCCGTATCGTTTGCGTGGAATGCGGCCGCGCTCGCGAACGTCACCTCCGAAGCCCCGTCCCCAAACCCCCGCCGCGGCGCCAGCGCCTTTACCGCCGCCGCAATCGCCGCGATGTGTTCCGGTGTCGTGCCGCAGCAGCCGCCGACGATGTTGACCAGCCCGGCCGCGGCAAATTCGCCCAACTGCGACGACGTCACTTCCGGTGTCTCGTCGAAGCCGGTCTCGGCCATCGGGTTGGGCAGCCCGGCATTCGGGTAGACGCAGATGAAGGCGTCGGTCTTGCGCGCGAGTTCCTCGATGTACGGGCGCATCATTGCCGCGCCGAGCGCGCAGTTCAGACCGATCGTCAGCGGGCGTGCGTGCCGCACCGAATTCCAGAACGCCTCGACCGTCTGCCCCGACAGCAGGCGCCCCGATGCATCGGTCACCGTGCCCGAGATCATCAGTGGAATGCGCTCCAGCCCCTGCGCCGCGCGTTCGGTCATCAGCGTCTCGATCGCAAAGATTGCCGCCTTGGCGTTGAGCGTGTCGAAGACCGTCTCGAGCAGCAGCAGATCGACCCCGCCTTCGACCAGCGCGCGCACCTGCTCGTCGTAGGCCTCGCGCAGTTCGTCGAAGGTCACCGAGCGCGCACCCGGGTCGTTGACGTCGGGCGAGAGCGACGCCGTCTTCGGCTGCGGCCCGAGCGCGCCGGCGACGAAGCGCGGCCATTCGGGCGTGCTGAAGCGGTCGCGCTCCGCACAGGCCAGGCGCGCCGACGCCAGATTCATTTCGCGCACATGCGCCTGCAATCCATAGTCGCCCTGGGCGATCGACGTGGCCCCGAACGTGTTGGTCGAGAGAATGTCGGCACCGGCGCGCAGGAAACGCTCGTGCACGTCGCGCACGCGCCCGGGCTGCGTGAGCGACAGCAGTTCATTGTTGCCCTTCAGGTCACGCGCGTGCGCGGCAAAGCGTTCGCCGCGAAAACCCTGCTCGTCGAGTCCGAGCGACTGCAGCATCGTGCCCATCGCTCCGTCGAGAATCAGGATGCGTTGCGACAGGAGTTCACGAAGACGGGATTCGGTATTCATTTGCGATGACGGAGACGCCCCGGCACAGCCCGGGAGAGAAAGGGGAAAGGAAACGAATAAAAACAACCGGAAAAAACGGTACCGCGGGACACGGGAACCACGCCGGATGGACGATGCTCGGCCGTACGGCATCGGTCACCACGCCTGGACCATCTCCCGAAGTACACCCGAAGTCGGAGCTGCCGCGGTCTTCACGGCGGTTGCGGAAACCGGAGTCATGGACGCGATCCGCAGCGCGGGATGCCGGCGCACGAATGATGCCGGGATCTCTCTATCAAAATACTCTTAGTCATAGAAATGAATGCCGACACAGGCTGTTGCTCAGGGTTTGTTGCAGTATGGCAACAGCTGACTGGCGGACATCCCGGAGGCCGGGCGTCAACGGGCCGATTCCGCCGCCCTGGTCCATGCGGACGCGGCGCGCGGATCAGGCGCGATGGGCACGCCGGCGCAGCAGTCGCGCCGCCAGGAGCGCGACCCCGATCCCGATCGCGTCGGCAACGAAATCATGCCAGTCGGCCTCTCGATACCCGGTCATGCCCTGCAGCACTTCGATGCACCCGCCGTACGCAAGCAGGCCGACGCTCACACGCACCTTCGCCTGTGGCCATGCCCACAGCCCGACGATGCCGAGCACGGCGAATGCCAGCACGTGATCGGCCTTGTCCCAGCCGGTTTGCACCGGCAACGATGCCGGCGACGGCCAGAGCGCCAGCACCAGCACGGAAACCGTGATCAGCAAGAAGGCGGCACGCAGCCAGGGCAACAGACGACTCGGATCGGAAGACATGATCGACGCTGGCGAAAGCGACTGCACGGAACCGCCGGTCGGGCGACTGCCGGCACCGGCAGTGCGGACAGGATTGTCTCAGACTCGGCCGCCCATCCCGGGACGACCGGGGCCGGACTGCAGCGGTGGCAGTGGCCGACGCACCGACACTTCAGCGGCTGCGCGTCGCCAGCAGACCCTCCAGCGCCGCGACGATGCGCTCGCCGGTATGTCCGTCCCACAAGGGCGGGATGCAGCCCTGCTTCCACTGACCGGCGAACAGGCGATCGAGCGCCGGCTTCAGCTTCGCCGGATCGGTACCGATCAGCTCGTTGGTGCCGAGCGTGATCGTCTCGGGGCGTTCGGTGGTATCGCGCAGCGTCAGGCAGGGTACCTGCAGCACCGTCGCTTCCTCGGTGATGCCGCCCGAATCGGTGATGACTGCGCGCGCGTGCTTCACCAGCCAGTTGAATTCGAGATAGGGCTGCGGGTCGACGAGGCGCAGGTTGGCCGGCAGGGCGGTACCGGCAGCAGGATGGGGCTGCCCGGCGCCGACCGGACATGCACTCGTCATGGGTGCCTGGGGAACGGCCGGACTTTCGCGCGCGTCATCCGGCGCGGCATCGACACGCGCGCGCCCGTCCGACTCCTGCACTGGCCCGGCCACCTGCCGCAAGGTTTTCGCCGTGCGCGGGTGCACCGGGAACACCACCGGCAGCCCGCGCGTGCCCTCACCGATGGCGGCCAGCAGGTGCAGGAAGCCATCGCCGGCATCGACGTTGGCCGGACGGTGCAGTGTGGTGACGAAATATTCGCCAGGCTGCAGGCCGAGTTCGGCCGCAAACGCCGGCGGGCGCAGGCGATCCATGTTCGCCAGCAGCGTATCGATCATCGTGTTGCCGACGAAGAAGATGCGCTCGTCGTCCACCCCGGTGCGGCGCAGGTTCTCGTTGGCTTCCTGGCTCGTCGTGAAGAACCAGTTGGTGATCGCGTCGGTCACCATCCGGTTGATCTCCTCGGGCATCGACCAGTCGCCCGACCGGATGCCGCCCTCGACGTGCGCCACCGGCACGTGCAGCTTCTGCGCCGCGATCGCGCACGCCATCGTCGACGTGACGTCGCCGACAACCAGGCAGAGCACGCTCGGCTGCCCGAGCAGCAGCTTTTCGTAACGCGTCATGATCGCCGCCGTCTGCTCGGCCTGCGTGCCCGAACCGACCTCCAGGTTCACGTCCGGCGTCGGGATGCCGAGCTGCTCGAAGAAGTCGCCAGACATGCGCGCGTCATAGTGCTGACCGGTGTGCACGAGCCGGTAGCGCAGGCGCCCGCCGTCGCGCTCGCGCGCCTGCAGCGCGTGGATGATCGGCGCGATCTTCATGAAGTTCGGGCGCGCGCCGGCAATGATGTCGATCAGCATGAGTGAAGAAGCGGAAAGTGGAAGTGGAAGTCAGCAGGCGGAAGGCGGAAGGCGGGATCAATGCATACCCGGAAACTACTGCAAAAAACAGCGGTTTCGGCCAGGGCGACGGCCCTCCGGCGAATTTCGCTGCTTTTTGCAGCAGTTTCCGCCGTGAGCGCCCAACCCGCCGGGCACCCGGACCAGCAGGGTACCGAAACCCGCAGGGTGACAGGTTTTGCGTCGGCTTGCCGTGATGAAGTACGGCCGACGGGCCCGCCCTCAAAACATCGGGTGAATACTCAGCGCGAGCAGCGCGGACAACTGGCACAGCGGTCGCCCGGAGGTCTCGTGCAGCGCGTTGAATGCCTCCTGCACACGCTGCAGGTCGCGCTGGCTGGTCGGTGTGCGTTCGATCACGCCGGATTCCTGCAGGCGCGCGATCACGTGGCTCGTGATCAGGAAAGTGTCCTTGCCGACCAGGCGCAGGAAGCCGCTGGCCGAACGCCCGCCGAGGCGCGAACCGCGCTGCGCCAGCACGCGCCACAGGCCGACGATGTCGCTCACCGGCCAGTCGGCAATGAAGTCGCCGAAACTGCCGCCGTGCTCGGCGCGGATGTCGAGAATGAAGCGGGCATTCTTCGGGATCGATTCCAGCTTCGTGCGGTGGCGGATGATGCGCGCGTCCTTCAGATAACCGTCGATCTCTTTCGGACCGACCGCTGCCATCGCCTCCGGCGGAAAGCCCTCGAAAACCTCCTCGAACGCCGGCCACTTGGCGTCGACCATCGTGTGCTGCATGCCTGCCTGGAAGACGCGCTGACTCATCGCCGACAGATAGCGATCATCCCCCTTGCGCCGCAACTCGTCCGCCGACAGCGCCTTCGGCAGGAAATCCTCGAGCGCCGCGTCCGAGTCGAAACGCTTGCGCACGGTGTCGTAAAGCCACGGGTAATCAATCGTCGGCACAGCGGTTCTCCTTGTTCAGACATTATTGTTGCAGCCCAGTTGTCTGACATCGTCAGACAACTGTATACTGGCTGTGTCGCGCTACCCGCCTGCGCAAGGAATTGGCCATGAACGCCCGCATCAGTGCACGACTCGACGACGAGACCCGAACCCGGCTCGAACGCATCCAGGCGCAAACCGGCAAGAGCGTCACCCAGGTGGTCAGCGAAGCGATCGCCATCTACGACCGGAAACTGGATACCGAAACGCTCACCGGAAACCGGGGCCTGCTGTCATTGGCCGGGCTCTTCGACGGATCGCCGTCGCTGTCCGAGCGCGTGAAGGACGAGTTCGCCGAGGCGCTCGATGACAAATTCTCCAGTCATCGCTGATACGGGTTTCTGGGTCGCGCTCATCAACCGGGGCGACACCCATCACGCACGTGCCGTCGAAGTTCTCGAAGGGCTGACACGCCGCCTTGTCACGACCTGGCCGGTGTTGACCGAAACCTGCCACATTCTGCTGCGCAGAGGCGGCACCGTCACCCAGCGGCGTTTTCTCGAAAGCTGGCTGCGGGGCAGCTTCGACATCCACGATATCGGCGCCGGAGACGCTGCGCGGATCCACTCGCTGATGCTGCAATACGAAACCCTGCCGATGGACCTGGCCGATGCCTCACTCGTCGTGCTGGCGGAAGCACTCGGCTGCGGAGACATCCTGTCGACCGACCGACGCGATTTTCAGGCAGTTCGGTGGAAACAACGGGCGCCGTTCAGGAACCTGCTGCTGCCAGATGGGTGACGACGAAGTGGTTGCCCACTTATGACGGCTTGCGCGCCAGCATGGTCGCGAACTGCAGGCGCGCACCGTTGTGCATCGTGCCGACGTCCTCGTTGTACTTCACCAGCTCCCAGCCGGCGTACATGTTCTTCATCTGGTCCGGCTTCGCCGTGAACGGAAAATTCATCGGACACGGATAAGCGTCGGTGTCCATCGCCACGACGATCAGACTGTGGCCGCCCGGTTTCGTGTGCTGCTGCATGTCGGCAATCACCGCATCGACACACGCCGGATTCAGGAACATCAGCGTGACCGTGCAGGCGATGAAGTCGTAGTCGGCATCCAGCGCCGCCTCGTTGATGTCGTACAGACGCGCCTCGACCTTCGACAGCCCCTCCGCGTCGATGATCGACTGCAGCATCGCCAGACCGCCCGGATTCACATCGACCGCCGTCACCTCGAACCCGAGCTGGCCCAGATACACGGCATTGCGCCCGCCGCCGCACCCCATGTCCAGCGCCTTGCCCGGCTGGATCTCGCGGCACGCCGCCACCACTTCACTGTGCGGCGGGTTCAGCCCGTGGCGGGCGTTCAGATCGGGGGTAACAGCGCTCACATCGTTCTCCGTGTGTGGGTATTCGGGTCGGGGTCCGATCGTACCTGCGCTGCAGCGCGCCGGCGGCGTCGGGCACACGGTGGGCAGGGGGATGCAACCGGATGGCGCCATCACGCCGCCGCGCAGAGACCGGGTTTCTCATCCGGGACCACGACGCAGTCGCACAAAACGGGCGTACCGCTTTTTCGCGTTCCTTTCGACGATCCGGTCAGTCAGCGTATTCCGCGAGCGGTTGCGGATGGTGGATCACATGACCCTGGGCATGGCCGACGCCCATTTCCCGCAGCGCATCGAGCGTCTCGCGGGTTTCCACGCATTCGGCGCAGACGGCGATGTCGAGTACCTGGCCGATGCCGATGGCCGCACGCACGACGGCCAGACTCAGCGGGTCGGTCAGCATCTTGCGCACGTAGTTGTCGCCGATCTTGATCTGCGCCACCGGCAGCGTCTTCAGGTAGGCGAAGGAGGAAAGTCCGATGCCGAAATCATCCAGCGAAAACGTAAAGCCGTGGGCACAGATCCGGTGCATCACATCGAGCGCCACGTCCATATTGGCAATGGCTGCAGTTTCCGTGATTTCGAAGCACAGTCGCGCCGGAGTGATCCCGGCGCTGCAGACGGTTTCGAGGATGAATTCCTCGATCCGTTCCTCGCCCAGCGTCAGACCCGAGAGATTGAGGTTGACGATGGTTTCCGGGTTGGCGGCGAGGAAGCGGCCCATCTGCCCGCACACTTCGCGAATCACCCACCGATCGATCTGCGGCATCAGCTGGTAGCGCTCGGCCGCCGGAATGAAGGCCATGGGCGCGATCAGTTCTCCCTCGATGCTGCGCTTGCGCAGCAGAATCTCGATGCGCGGCGGCAGCCCGGGCTGCAATGGCTGCATGCGCTGGCAATACAGGAGAAAGCGGTCTTCCTCCAGGGCTTTCGTGATGCGCGGCAGCCACTGCATCTCGCCCTGACGCTCGAAGAGTTCGGCATCGTCGGCTTCGTAGACCTGAAGGCGGTTGCGCCCTTTTTCCTTGGCTGCGTAACAGGCGGCATCGGCCGTCGACAGCAGTTCGTCGGTGGACCCGCTGGCTGCCGTCACTGGTACCACACCGATGCTCAGACTGATCGAGAACGGCTTGTCCTTCCAGGTGAAACGAAAGTCGCGCAGATCGCGGCACAGCGCATCGAGAAGGGAGACGCCTTTTTCGAGCGGGCAGTTGTACAGCAGCACGGCAAACTCGTCGCCTCCGAGCCGGGCGAAGAGATCTCCGTCGCGAATCTTCTTGCGCATCAGGAAGGAAACCTGACGCAGCATCTGATCGCCGGCGCTGTGACCGCAGGTGTCGTTGACAATCTTGAACTGATCCAGATCGATGTAGGCCAGCACGTGCTGACCATCATCGGTCTTGGTGGTGCGCAGCAGTTCCTGCAGACGACGGTCGAATTCCCGCCGGTTGATCAGGCCGGTGAGCGGATCACGCGTGGCATGAAAGGACAGCAGCAGGTGCTCGTTGTTGCGCGGTTTTCTGGTGTCATAGAAAACGACTACGCAACCGATCACCCTGGCATCGCGCGCACGAATCGGGGCGGCGGAATCTTCGATCGAAATGCGGCTGCCGTCCCGGGCGATCAGCACGTGACCCGTGTCCAGACCGACCACCTTGCCCTGTTCCAGACAGGAGCCGACCGGGTCGACCACCGAGGCATGCACGGTATTCTCGACGCGAAAGATTTCCGTTGCCGGCTTGCCGCGCGCCTCGACGGTGATCCAGCCGGTCAGTCCCTCGGCCACCGGATTCAGATAGCGGATCCGGCCTTTTTCGTCGGTCGTGATGACGGCATCGCCGATGCTGTGCAAAGTGATCTCTGCCAGTTCCTTGTGCAGAAACAGGTGGTCGGCGACCCGTCTGATCCGGCGGATGCTGCGCGCCGCCAACAAGGCACCGACCAGAACGAAAAGGACAAACGCCGCCAGTGACCATTGACTTCTGTGCAACTGCGCCTGCAACTGAGCGGTCTCACGCGCGGCGACCATCCCGGAAAAACCGGTGACCGCATCGATCTGGCGCGTGGTCTGTGCGTACCACTGACCGGCATCGATCGGATAGTCTCCGCTGTCGGCACGGGCGAGCATCCTGTCCAGCACCTGATCGAAACTCGACCCCAGCAACTGCCCGGCCGTGTCCATGGCATCGCGCAGATCACCTGACAGTCCGGGCAGATCGTGCAGCTCGGCCCACTGGCCGAGCAGCGCCCGAATGCGCGAGCGCGCCAGGTCGATCTGGGCGAGGGTCATTTCGCCCAGAGGCGAACGATTGGCCGCATGAAAAGCCACGGCACCGCGGATCTGGCCGATGACTTCCCCCAGATCCCAGGCCATGCGCACCAGCATCAGATTCAGTCCGATACCTTCCGTATCCAGGAAATCGGCACTCAGCAATTGGTCGCGCAGTTGCGCGCAGGCCAGGTTGTGCTCGGTGGTGACACGCCACCATTCCTGCGCGTCCACTCCCGCACTGCCGATCTCGAGCCCCAGATCGACCCGGGCGCGCGCCACCCCGAGCTGGGCATGGGTCTGCAGTACACGCTGCTGTGCCTGCTCCAGGGATTGGGGGTTGGCGACGCTGCGGCGGACTCGCTCGACCGATTCCTGCACGTCGCGCCAACCCGCCTCAGCCCCGGAACGCAGTCGCGCCAGATCGCGGAGCGTTTCCGCGGCAGATCCGCCGCCCAGAACGAGCGCCGTCAGTCCGCGCTCGCGCGCCAGCGACACCGAGGCGCGCAGCAGTTCGTCCACCGCCCGGTGGGCATCGTGCGAACGCTGCAATCTCGTGTGCGACTGCAGCGCCTGGCCGATCAGCATGAGACCGATACCGATGGCCATCAGGGCAGCCATCGAGACCGACAGGGCAATCAGATTCTGACGAATGAAGTTGCGCAAACGGGAATGGTCACGAACCCCGCCGTTTCGATCCGGCAGCCCGATGCACGCAGCAGTGCCATGATCGGCACTTCAGGGCCAGGATCGCCAGGTTACCGGGAGCGCCACTATAGCGTACGAGAACCCGATAGACACGCTTGCCGGACTTTCGCACGGAACCGGCTCGTCAGCTGCGGGCTCCGGCCGCGCCTGACTCATCGGCGGACGCAAGCTCCGCCCGAAACAGCGCACCATTCGTCACGGCCATGACCGGCATGCCTGCAAACGGCAGTCGAGACGGCAGACATCACGACGCCGGCGCCGCCGGACGACGTTGCCGGGCGCCGGCGCAGGATCCGCGATATGGTTGCGGCAACAGAGGGGCCGGCATGGCCACCGACGGTGCAATGGGCCCGGGCATAATCCGTGCGACGCGCGATGATGTGCCCTGGGTCAGGTGCGTCGACACCAGAAGCGTCGGCACCAGAAAATTGCCAGCGGATGCCGCAGATGACGCTTTGAACCTGCCCCCGGTCCTACGGGCCGGAACCGCCGTACTTCGTGGTCTGTTTCAAGGCAATTTCCTGTGGGCGCGCCGGCATCAGAGCGAGGCTCAACCCACCGGGCAGGCCGATGGCGACGAGCATGAGGCGCAGTGTCAGTGCTTCGTCCAGGAAGACGACGCCGCCAAGCGCGGCGATCAGCGGTACGCTGAGCTGGATCACGGCCGCCGATCCGGCGCGAAGACTACGCATGGCGGCGTACCAGAGCGCGTAACCGACACCAGAAGCCAGACCACCTGAAGCGATGCCGTAAGCGATGCCGACGGGATCGGGCCGAAGGGTGCCGATCATCACCATGCTCAGCAGGATGACCGGCACCGACGCGCGGGCAAAATGCCCGACATTGCTGGCCAGCGGGTCGACGGCACCACGGCCGGCCAGCGAGTACAAGCCCCAGAACACGCCGGCGGCGATCATCAGCAGCGACGGAAACCAGGCCGGCGCGCTCGCGCCGGGCAGCAGCAGCACGACGAACGCGGCGGCGGCCACCACGAAGCCGAATAACTGCCGGCCGTGATAGCGCTCACCGATGCGCAAGGCAAAAGCGATCATCGTCGCCTCGACCGCACCGAAGAGAATCAGCGCACCGGTGGCCAGAGCCAGCCCGGTGTAGGCAAACGAGAAGGTCACGGCGTAGCCGAAAAGCAGCAGTGCCGGCCACCAGCGTGTCAGTGCGACGCGGCGCCGATCGGCTGCGTCTCCGCGCGGACGTCCAACTGCGGTGCCGGCAGCGGCCCGGCCCTGGGCATTGCCGCCCGGCGAACCGGTGCCACCATCCGGCCCGTGCCCGTTCGCGGCACCGTGGCAGGTGCGCCGCCTGCGGTCGCGCAGATGAACGAGCAGCCAGAGCGTGAGCAGCCCCGAGACGATGCGCGTCAGCGTGAACGTCATTGCATCGATCTGCGTGTGAGTCAGCGCGGCTCGACAGAAAAGCGAATTGCCGGCAAAGGCAATCATCGACAGACCGGCACACCAGATGGTTTTCGCGCGTCCGGAGAGTTCGCTCACCACGGATGTCCCCGACCCGCACCAGACCTCCGGGCCACCGGATGCGCTTTCCATCTGATCATGTCAGACTGCCACCGCATCTGCTGGCCGAAAACGCCGTGCGCAATCTGATCACGCCCTTCGGGCCGGTTGTGTCGACGCACCCGTTCGAGTCCCCCGGTTGCCACGCTCTGCCCCATCCGCCCCCTGCTCCGGCCCCGCCGGTGCCAGCGGTGCGAGCGCCTTGCGATCGAGCTTGCCGACTGCGGTAAGGGGCAATGCATCGACGAAATGCCATTCCTTCGGACATTTGAATGCGGCCAGGCGCCCGTCGCGGCACCAGCGGTCGAGTTCAGCCGCAGTCAGTGCACGGTCGCGGCAGACGACCAGCGCCACGATGCGCTGACCCCAGCGCGCGTCAGCACGGCCGAAGACGGCAGCGGCCGCCACCCCGGCGTGCGCGCCGATCGCCTGTTCGATCTCTTCGGGAGCCACCTTGATGCCACCGGTGGCGATCTGGTTGTCGGCACGGCCCCGCAGATAGACATATCCGTCCGCGTCGACACGACCGAGATCCCCGGTGCGATACCAGCCGTCGGGCGTCAGCACGCGCTCGAGCCAGTGCGGATCCCCGCGGTTTTCGGTGGCGAAGGAAGCGGCGCGGACGACGATCTCGCCGGTTTCACCGATCGCTTTTTCGCGGATCGGCCCCATGCCGATCCCGGCAATGCGCAGATCGGTATTCAGGTTCGGGCGCCCGACGCTGCCCCACTTCTGCCGCGCGACGATCTCGGAACCGCGGGCGACACAGCCACCCAGTCCGAGACACTCCGACATTCCGTAGAAGCTGCTGAATTCAGGGCAGACCCGCTGCATCAGTTCGCGCAGCCGCTCGGGCTCGAGTTTCTCGCCCAGATAGGCAGCCATGCGCAACGAGCGCAGATCGAATCGTTCCGGCCCGGCCGCCAGCACCGAGCGCCACTGGGTCGGCGTCAACGCCGCGCAGGTGATGCCATCTTCCTGGACCACCCTCAGGAAGGCTTCCGGATCCCAGCCTGTCTGCAGCCACACACCGGCTCCGTTGACGAAAAATGAGCCGGCGTGCACGAGCCAGACGACAAATGATGGAGCAAAGCCGTTGAGAAACCGGTCTTCCGGTGACATGCCGGACCACATGTAGATCCCGCCGCTCCACGACTCGAGCACCGAACGGTGGCAGTGAACCAGTGCTTTCGGGCTGCCTGTGCTCCCGGAGGAAAGCTGGATGATGGCCGGATCGTCCTCGTGCAATCCGGGCAGCACCGGTTCTGCTGGCGTATGCGCCAGCGCCGCCAGCGTGATCGAACCGGCGGGGAGTTGCTGCGGCGGGTGATCGTCTGCCGCCATTGGCGTGACCGCAACCGCACTGCATGCTTCGAGGCTGGTGTCAGACTCCGCACCGAGCCATGCGCCATCGGCCGCATCGACGATACGGAGGGCAGGAAAGCGGCACGAGAGTTCTGCCACGATCTTCGGGTGATGCCGATCGTGAACGAGCACCCGTATCTGCAGACGCTCGACGAGTGCCGCCTGGACCGCAGCCGGCTCACGCAGATGCAGATTGACGGTCACTGCACCGATCTGGTGTGCGGCATACCAGGCAAGTGTGTGCTCCAGGGACGCGGCGCACAGGAAGGCGATGCAATCTCCCTTGCCCAGGCCGAGTGCCTGGTAGCCGGCGGCAATGGCGCGTATCGATGTCGCCGCCCGCGCTCTGGAAAGCACCCGTCCACCGTGCACCAGCGCCGGCCCGTCGGCGAACCAGCGACAGCTGCGATCGACGGCCGCACGGATGGTCAGTACATCCTGGTCCGGTCTCATGCACGCAGCCCGTCGAGGAAGATGCGGGCGTATTCTTCACCGATTTCATCGATACTCGCCGCGCCATCCGGCCGATACCAGAACGCGACCCCGTTCAGCCACGCGATCAGGCCGAAGCTGACCACCTTGACGTTGCAGGTGCGCAGCGAGCCTTCATCGATCCCGCTCGTCAGCAGTTTCTGCACCGCCTTCTCGTACTGCTTGCGCTGCGCCATGATCTTTTCGCGGCGCGGGCCCGTCATCTGGCCAAGTTCACGCACGACGACCATGAACCGTTCGGGATCGCGAGCGAGGATGGTGACGTGCCCGAGAATGAGTTCGCGCACCCGCTGTGGCGCCGATGCATCGGACACCTCCCGGACTCGCTCGATCAGTTCGATGAGCTGCTGGTTGCCCTCGTCGAGAATGGAGAACAGGATTTCGATCTTGTCCGGAAAGTGGTAATACAGCGACCCGCCTTCCAGATTCGCCTGGCTGGCGATCTGGCGGATCGAGGTGGCAGCGAACCCCTGGCGGGCGAACAGCTGCTTGGCCGCCGACTTGATCTCTTCACGTTTGCGCAGCGCGGCCACGGACAGGCCGTTTTCTGCCGGGCTTTCCATTTCATTGCGGTTCATGACCTCGAATCCGGGACGGACGAAGAAAAGGCAGTTTCACGAGGCCCGCCGGCGCCCATGCGACGATGGCGACGAAGAACAGGCCCAGCAGCATCGGGTAGGCGGGGATGTGGTTGAGAACCTGTTTCAGGGAAATGAACAGGGCCGCCCCCAGCACCGGTCCAAACAGCGTCTGCACACCGCCTGACAATACCCAGATGACGATTTCCGTCGACAGCTCCGGGCCGACCAGGTCGGCGGACAATGTGCGGACGATGATCGCGTACAGGACGCCGGCAATGCCGGCAATGATTCCGGCACACACGGTGATGCCGAACTTGTAGCGCCGGGTTGCGTAGCCCATCGCCTGCATTCTGTGCTCATTGGCCTTGATCCCGAGAAGGACCAGACCATAGGGCGACTTCGTCAGCCAGCGGGCGAACCAGCCGACACCCACACCAATGGCGAGCACGACCAGATAGCGGACGTGCGGGCTCAATGACTCCATCGACATGGCAGCCGGTACGTAGAGTCCGTTCTCGCCGCCGGTGAGCGAAGTCCAGGAAAAGGTTCCGATGAAGAATGCGAATGAGCACAGCAGGGTCACGATGATGTAGCCGACTCCTCCGGTACGTGTGGCCAGATAGCCGACGAACACGGAGACGCAGATCATCGCCGCCAGGGTCGCACCCAGGGCAAGTGCAAGCGACTCGCTGCGGGTGGCGACGATGCCGAAAGCGTAGGCCGGCACGCCGAAGAAGACCGCGTGACCGAAACTCGGCAAGCCCGAATATCCGATCAGCAGGTCGAGCGAAATCGCGACCAGACCCCAGATCACCAGTTCGGTGAGCAGATAGACGAAGTACGGGGGCAACCAGAGCGGGAGGATGGCCGCGGCGATCAGTACGGTGATGGCAATGGCTGCCTTGCCGGTGCGGCTCACCATGCCGCGCGCACCCCTTCGCGGCGCAGGATCAGCACGAACATGAAAGCGGTCAGCATCAGGATCGTCGCGAAGCTCGGCTTCATGACGAGGACCAGCAGGGACTGAAGCAGGCCGGCGACGAGGCTGGCGATCAGTGCGCCGCGGATGCTCCCCATCCCGCCCACCACGACCACGACGAAAGCCATCACGAGAATTTCCAGCCCCATGGTCGGATAGGCGCTCGTGATCGGCAGCATCAGCGCACCGGCGGCGCCGGCCAGCGCGGCGCTGATGAAGGCGATCCAGGCATGGATCCGACGCGCCGAGACACCGGCCACCGCGGCTGCTTCGCGATTGCTGGCCACCGCCCGGATGAGTACCCCGTAGCGCGTTCTGGCCAGGAACACGGCAAGGGCGGCAATGAGGCCGATGCCGGTGACGGTGACGATCACCCGATACAGCCCGCCGAAATACGGCACCGTACCCTCGACGGGCAGTGCGACGAGTTTGAAGTCGCTGCCGAAGACGTACTGCACGAGCTCGCGCAGCACATAGCCGAAACCCAGGGTCAGCAGGGCCCAGCGCAACGGTCCGGCTCCCGCCAGCCGTCCGGAGAACGCGAGCAGCAGGACACCGCCCAGCAAACCGGTGATGACGGCCGCCGCGAGAACTGCCAGCGCGAAACTGCCAAGGATGGAATGCAGTGCCCAGGTGAAATAGGCGCCCATCATGTAGAACTCGCCATGGCTCAGGTTGACGATGTGCAGGATCCCGAAGACGAGAGTCAGACCCAGCGCCGTGAGTGCGATCGTCGTGCCCATGACCAGACCGTTGGCCAGCTGGACCGCAATCTGCTCCATTTACTTCACCCCCAGATAGCGTTCGGCAGTCTGCTCGTCGAAGCCGATCGTGCACGCTTCGATGCAGCCCATGTTCATCCAGTAGATGCGATCACACAGCGAACGGATCAGGCCGAGATCCTGTTCGACCAGCAGGATCGCTGCACCAGCGGCGCGCATGTCTGCGATCAGCTCCGAAATACCGGCCACCGCCGACGGCATGAGACCCTCGGTCGGTTCATCGATCAGATATACCTTTGGTTCGAGCAGCATCACGCGCGCGAAGGCGAGCGTCTTGCGTTCGCCTCCGCTGAGCGAGCCGGCGCGCTGGCGCCCACGATCCTTCAGCCGTGCGAACCGTTCGTGGATCGGCGCCAGCCGGGTCAGCGGACGGCCCGCCGCATACAACGGAACGCGCAGATTCTCTTCGACCGTGAGATCCGGACAGATTTCCTGATGCTGCGCGACGTAGCCGACGCCGAGCGCCGCCATCCGTGATGGGTCGACCACCCCCGGAGACTTTCCGGCGATGCGGATGCTGCCCGCCATTCGCCGGGACAGATTCATCACGGTCCGCAGGGTCGTGCTCTTGCCGACACCGTTGCGCCCGACGAGTCCGACGATTTCACCCGCGCGGACAGACAGGCTGACGTCGCGCAGGATCCGTACATTGCCGTAGCCGGCGTCGACATTCTGCAGTTCCAGCATCACTGCCCCGTACGCAGGTAAACGTCCTGCACGACCGGATCGTCACGGACCTCGGCCGGCGTACCCTCGCAAATGATTGCACCATCGTGCAGCACCGTGACGCGCGCCGCCAGACTCATGACTATCTCGATGTCGTGTTCGACGAAGATGATCGTGCTTTTCCGGACCACCTGGGCCAGGGTCTCGCGCAGGACGATCCGTTCCTCGGCACTCATGCCGGCCATCGGCTCATCGAGCAGGAGGACGCGAGGCGCATTGGCCAGCGCAAGCGCGATTTCCAGACGCTTCTGCAAGCCGAAGGAAATCCGCGTCGAGTCCTCATCGGCAATCGACGACAGGCCCGCCGCCTCCAGCGCCTCGTCGGCCAGGCGGCGTATCCGTGCCGTACCGGCCGGCAGGATCCGGGAGCGCAGCGGCACGTCACGCAGCAGCGCAAGTTCCAGCACCTGCCGACAGGTGAGACCCTCGAACAGGCGAACGACCTGGAAGGAACGGCCCAGCCCCAGCAGCGCCCGCCGGTGGACCGGAGCGCGCGTGACATCGTGTTCGCCCAGACGGATGGTGCCCGCGCTCGGGGCGATCGTGCCTGCCAGCAGATTCAGCAACGTGCTCTTGCCGGCACCATTGGGGCCGATCAGGGCGCGCAGCTCACCCCGGCGCACCTGCAGATCCACATGGTCGACCGCCTGCAGACTGCCGAAGCTGCGGCTGACGCCGATGGTCTCGAGCTCGATCATCGGATGCGCCCGCTCACCGGATCCGGTCGATCTGCTCGGGAGAGATGGCATGGATCACCTGCTCCTTGCCGTCCTTGACCGTCGCAATGTAGAGCGGCGCGACCCCCTGGTGATCGCTCGCGCGCATGGTGATCGGGCCCGCCGGGAAAGCCTGGCCGGCATCGACCTGCATCCCGGCGAGTTCCTTGATCAGCTTGTCGGTATCAGCCCGACCCTTGAAGCCGGAGCGCTTGATCGCCGTCAGCAGGACATTGGTCGCCTGGTAGGTCTCGAAGGCATTCAGACCGACCGGCTGGCCCGGATACTTCTGCTCCCAGGTCTTCCTGAAAGCACCGTTGGCGGGTGTATCCAGCGCACCGGTGGCATCACGAGGATAGGAACCGATGAAGACCAGATCCTCGACCGAGGCGGGAATCCGGGGAAAGTTCTCGGCCACGATCAACGACTGCATCCCGGCCAGCTTCATCTTGCCGGCGAGCCCCTGCGAAGTCACTTCCTGCAACGCAAGGATCGCATCGCGTCCGGCAAGAACGAAGTACAGGCCATCGGCCGAACGATCGATCTTGCTGATGTAGGAAGCGAGATCGGTCGAACCGAACGGAATGCCGATCGAGCCGCTGACCGTGCCGCCCGCCGCCGACATCGCCTCCTGGAAGGCCTTCAGCCCGGATTGACCGTAGGCGTAGTCCGAATAGACCACATACCAGTTGCGGCCCGCATTCTTCACCAGCCAGTCGGCGAAGGCCCGGTTGCGCTGCCGGTTGCTGGCCGTGACACGAAACGAATACGGATTGACGTTGGCGGGTGCATCGAAATCATCGACCCAGCAGCCGCTGGTCGGCAGATAGGCGATCCGCACCTCGGGCGCAAGCTTTTGCAGGGACAGGCACTCGGCGCTCGACAGCCCACCCATGAGCACGTCGATGTTCTCGCGCTGCACGAGTTCGCGCGCGTAGCGGATGGCATCGGCGGTCTTGGCGGCGGAATCGCGTTCCTCGACGACGAGCCGGATTTCCTTGAGTTCCGGATCGGCAGCGGCATTGGCCAACGCAAGTTCCATCCCCTGCCGGGCCGACTTGCCGAGGGAGCCGAAAGCTCCCGTCACCGGGTTGATGAAACCGATCCGGATCGGCGTGTCGGCCCGTGCTTCGATCGGCGTGCCGGCGCCCATGGCAATACCGGCGACCACCAATGCAGATGCTGCAAACCATCCGGTCGATCGCCGGATATCTCTTCTGTTGGACTGATTCATGTTCTCCTCCTGCTGCTGCGCTTCCGGTCCGGCACGGTGGATCTCTCGCCGGTCCCGGGTCTGACTACAGTGAATTGGCGATCCGCCACCCCTCCAGCAACGCTTCGGTCGCCTGTCGCGGAGACGCTGCATCTCCGATGAGAAATGCCGGCAGACTCTCGAGCTCCGTCTGGACCTGCTCATACAAGCGGTTGTCAGCCCTGACACCGACGGCCAGGACGATGGTGTCGCAGGGAACCGACGTCTCATGACCGGCCGCATCCACGACCAGCACGGTTTCACGTTCGATCGCCCGGACCGTGCTTTCGGGACGGGTCACGACACCGGCCTGCTCCATGCTTTCGAGCAATACCCAGCGCACGGAACGATTGAGATCCTTTGCCAGGCGCGCGGAACGCTGAACCACGGTCACGTTGCGCGCTCCACACTGATTGGTGGCCATCTGCCGCAACTCCTCGGGATCGAGAACGCGCTGCACGAGCAGGAACTTGATGACTTCCCCATCGAGACTGCCCTGCTGACGGATGTGCAGTGCGGTTTCACAGGCAGTCGGACCGCCGCCCAGCACCACGACATTACGGCCGACGCGATCCATCGCTCCCGCCAGGACTTCATGCGCATGCACGACCTCGATACCGGCATCATCGGGAAGCGGCAGCTCGGGGTACACCGGGCGACTGCCCGTCGCGAAGATCAGCACGTCGGGCTGCGCCGCGCGAATGGATTCCAGCGTCGCCTCGAAGCCAAGCCGGACCTCGATCCGGGGGTTCGTGCTGACCTGATGCGCCAGATCTTCGTGCAGCCAGCGATATTCCTTCTTGCCGGGGGCGATATCGCCGATTGCCGCAACGCCGCCCAGGCGCATGTCCTGCTCCCAGAGCTGGACCTCGTGGCCACGCGCCGCTGCCGTTTTCGCCGCCATCATCCCGCCCGGGCCGCCGCCGACCACCAGGACACGACGCGGCTGCATCGTCGGCGGCTGCGCTTCCGCTTCGCGGCCTGCGACCGGATTGACCAGACAGCGAGCCGGGCCGCTCCAGGCACTGTCCAGACACACGTTGCAGGCAATGCAGTGATTGATCTGTCCAGGCATGCCCTCGATCAGCTTGCGCGGCAGATGCGGATCGGCGAGCAGCGGCCGCCCCATCGAAATGAAGTCCGCACGGTTTTCACGCAGGATCCGTTCGGCGACCACGGGATCGTTGATGCGATTCGAAGCTGCCACCGGTACCTTGACCGCGGCACGGACGGTTTCGGCCAGCCAGGCATAGGCGCCAACCGGAACGTCACCGGTGATCTGCGGCACCCTGGATTCATGCCAGCCGCCGGTGACATTGAACGCGTCGGTACCTGCAGCCTCCAGCAATGCTGCAATCGCTGCAACATCGTGATGCGTGTTCCCGCCGGGAATCAGGTCGTGACCGGCCAGGCGCACCAGAACGGGAACGCCGGGCAACGCAGCCCGTATGGCGGACACGACGTTGGTCGCAAAACGCGCACGGTTGGCCAGCGAACCGCCGTATTGATCGTCCCGGTGGTTGGTGATCGGCGAAAGAAACTGGGCAATCAGATGCCCGACACCGCAGAACACGTCGATACAGTCAAAGCCGGCCTCGCAGGCGCGGATCGCCGCAGCCACGTACTTGCGCTCCAGCTCCACGATCTCCTCCGTCGTGAGTACGTGCAGCGGCTCTGGATTGAAGCGCGACGGCACATCGGAAACCGCCACCGGCTGGATGCCCGTCAGCCGCGACGGCGACACTCGTCCGGTGTGATAGAGCTGGCAGGCGATCCGGCCATCCGGATTGGCCTCGTGCATGGCCGTCGTCAGACGCCTGAGATCCGGAACAAACTTGTCGTCCCACAAGCCGAGCAACAAGCTCTTGAACACACCGGCGCCCGCCGGATCGACCGCAAAACCCCCGATCGAAATCAGTCCGGCACGACCGCGTGCGCGCTCGAGATAAAAGGCGTGCAGACGCTCATCGCCAAAGCAGCCATCGCGGTGATAGTTCAGATGCATCGCCGGCATCATGATGCGGTTCGGAATGCTCATCGCCCCGATCTGCATCGGAGACAACAACCAGCGATAAGGAGATTTGGCGGCAACGCCGGATTGGGCAACGTTCACAGGCTTCCTCGGTTCGACACACTCGACATGTTGCAAATACGTATTCTAACAATCGTTAGGTAGATTAACAAGCCTGGTCCGATTCGGTCAAGCTCGCCATCCGGTCATGTCGACATGCCTGTCAGCCCGCCATCCGTACCAGCGTCACGTTGACCAGATAGCCACAGGCCACCAGGAACAGAAACACGGCGGCACCAAGCTTGAGTGGCCCCGGCCCGGCATCGCGAATGGCGCTGAAGCGGGTGCACACACCCAGTGCAGCCATGGCCATTGCGAGCAGGAACTGGTCGACGCGCAGGACAGCATCGACCCACGCCGTCGGCAGCCAGTGCAGGGAACGGGCAATGGCCATGACGATGAACAGGACGGCAAACCACGGAATGACGAGTCGGGGCGCGCGAATCCGGGCATCGCCATCCCGCCCTCCCGCGCTCCCACCCACGCCTGCTCCTGCTCCTGCTCCTGCTCCTGCTCCTGCTCCTGCTCCTGCTCCAGAGCCGGAGCCGGAGCCGGAGCCGGAGCCGGAATCCGCGCTCAAACCCGCACCAAGCGCCAGCAAAAACGGCGCCAGCAACATCACGCGGATCATCTTCACGATCACGGCCGAGGCGGCGGCCTGATCGCCCACGCTCTGGCTGGCGGCAACGACCTGCGCGACTTCGTGCACGGTCGAGCCGACGTAGATGCCGAAGGCGTGCGCACTCAGCCCGGTGTACGGATAGAGCAGCGGGTAGCAGAACATCGCCAGCGTGCCAAAGACGATCACCGTCGCGACGGCGATCGAGACGCTCTCGGCACGGGCCCTGACGACGGTTTGCGTCGCCATGACGGCAGCCGCGCCGCAGATCGAGGCGCCGGCACCGATCAGGATCGAGGTATCCCGATCGAGCCGGAATACACGGGTGCCGAGTTGAACCGCCAGCGTGAACGTCGCGAGGACCATGACCACACTGGCTGCGATCCCGACAAGGCCGACACCGGCAATTTCCTGAAAAGTGATCCGCAGGCCGAAGAGCACGATGCCCAGGCGCAGCAGCGCCGACTTGCTGAAGTCGATGCCGGCGGCAACGAGGGCGGACCCCGGCCCGATCACGAGATTGCCGATCAGTATCCCGACGACGATCGCCAGTGTGAGCGTGCTCGCGCCCGCTTTCTGCGCCCACGGGAGTTGCGCACCCCAACCGGCAACAAGCGCCAGCAGGGCCGACACCGCGAGACCGGGCAGCAGGCCGGCGAGACGGCGCAGAAAAGCATCGTGACGGGTACGGGGCAGATCGCGGTCCGGGCCGTCCTCCCGATCATGACGGGAGTCACCATACGCATCGCCAGAGGAGTCATCGAGCAGCGCGTGAGAGAGGTCGTCGCACGCATTGTCAGAGGGCTTTCCGTGCGGTTCCTTGCACGGGAACGGAGCGGCAGCACACACCAGCGAATCTCCTGATGAGGAACATGAAAGCGCGGGAATTCGTGCTGCACGGATGTGGACAGATTTCCGCCACGCAAATGCAAGCGTGCCGTCCGGACTGACATGAGTCCAAGACATATTATTCATATTGCAGTAACTTCCAGTTATGCAACTGAACCTGCATCTGCTTAGGATCTTCTTTGAAGTCGTCCGGCAGAACGGCTTTTCGCGCGCCGCGGAGAAGCTGTTCATCAGCCAGCCGGCCGTGTCGAAAGCAGTACGGGAACTCGAGCGGCTGCTGGACCTGCCCCTGCTCGAACGCCCGGCCGGAGGTCCGCGCGGGGTACGACTGACCGACGCTGGTGCCGGCCTGTTCGAACATGCGAGAAGCATCTTCGCGCTCGAACGCGCGGCGCTCGAAGACGTCCAGGCACGCACCGACAGGAAACGGGGTCGCCTGATACTGGGCGCGAGCACAACGATCGCCGGCTACTGGCTGGCGCCCTGCCTCGCGGCGATGCTTGACGACGCACCCGACATCGACGTGCGCGTGCAGGTCGGCAATACGGCGGCCATCGAGCGCGCACTCATCGACTGCGAGATCGACGCCGCACTGGTCGAAGGCCCGGTGCACGATGAACGCATCGACGTCGCCCACTGGCGCGACGACCCGATGTGCGTGGTTGCCGGCACCGCTACTGGCACTGCGACGGACATCCCGGACGGATCGGACCGGCGGCACAGGATCGACGCCGCCGCACTCAGCCGGCAGACCTGGCTGATGCGCGAGTCCGGGTCCGGCACCCGCGAAGTGGCGGAAACCTTTCTGGCAGCGCACGCCATCACACCGGCGCGCACCGTGGAAATCGGCAGCAACGAAGGCATCGCCCGGGCGGTGGCCACCGGCCTGGGCATTGCGCTGCTGCCCCGCTGCGTCGTGCGCGAACTGCTGACAATCGGATCGGTACGGACGATCCCGTTCGCAGCGGAAGCGCCCCTGGCGAGACCGCTGTACCGGATCAGACTGCGCGATCGGCCCGCCAGCCCGCTGCTGACGCGCTGGCATGAGGTGCTGGCGCGGGGTTGCTGAGCGGTTGCTTCCCTCCCCACCGTTCCCGGTCCGGACCGACCTCACGCATAATCGCGTTTGTTCCTGGAGGGTTCCGATGTCGAGATCCGCTGCTTCATCCGCTGTGTCGTCCAACGTCTCGTCCGACGGCATGTCCAACATGATGCCCCCGATGGCAACCCTGGAGGTGTCCGCCGCCGGTTCTGCCCCGGCGTCCATCGCAACGCTTCCGTCGATCAGCCCGCGAACCGTCCCGGGCAAGGTGTTTGCGATCCTGCTCGGCACCCTGGTGCTGAGCCTGTCGTCGTGGATCGTGGTGCCGATGATTCCGGTACCGATGACGATGCAGACGCTGGCGGTGGCTCTGATCGGCGCGTTCTACGGCTGGCGTCTGGGCGGGCTGACCGTCGTCGCCTGGCTGCTCGAAGGCGCGCTCGGCCTGCCGGTATTTGCCGGCGGCACCGGTGGCCTGGCGCACATGTTCGGCCCGACGGCCGGATATCTGTTCGCCTTCCCGGTCGGCGCAATGCTGGCGGGCTGGCTCGTGCAGCGCGGCTGGCACGGCGGTCGCCCATTGCTGGCGTTCGTGGCGATGCTGATCTCGAACACGGCCTGCCTGATGCTGGGCGCCCTGTGGCTCGCTGCGCTGATCGGACCGGCCAGGGCCATGGCGGTTGGCTTCCTGCCGTTCCTGCTTGGCGACGTCGTCAAGTCTGCGCTGGGCGCCGCCACGCTCGTGCTCTGGCACGCCGCGCGGCAGCGTGGACGACCGGGTTCTGGGTTCTGATCCCTGACTCTTGACCCCGCACGTGGCGGATCTGCCTTTTTCGACGGTGCGGGCGGAAACGCAGCCGATCGATCCGGCGCCGGACGGCTCGGAAGTTCGGCCCCTGCTGCGCCTGCGTGGCGGCAGCATGGCCCGGTTCCGGCTCACGGCGGGAGCGGTGACCCGGGCAGTCCGTCATCGGACGGTGGAAGAGCTCTGGTATGTCGTCCACGGGCGCGGTGAGTTATGGCGCAGGCAAGGCGCGCACAGCGATGTGGTCGCGCTCGAAGCGGGCGTGGCGGTGTCGATCCCGGTCGGCACCGACTTCCAGTTCCGCGCCGACACACAGCAGGATCTGACGATCGTCGCCGTCACGATGCCGCCCTGGCCGGACGCGGAGGAAGCGGAAATTATTGAGGGGATTTGGCCGGCGCCCTGACGCGCGCGACTGCCACCTTCGCTGCAAAAAGGCGCGTTTTTGGCTGGTAGCTCAGAGCTGGAATCCCAAAGCGCAGCTTTCCGCAGCATTGGCGGTCCTGCAGAGATCAACAGATAGCCAGCACTCACTCCCCAAGCGCCGCAATCACCGCCCTGGTAAACCCCGCCGTATCCGCGCTCCCGCCCAGATCACGCGTACGGATGCCGTCTTCCGCAATCGTGCGCGTCAGCGCCGTGCGCAGGCGCTGCGCCTTGTCGGGCAATCCGCAGTGTTCGAGCATCATGGCGGCTGACAGCATCAGTGCGGTCGGGTTGGCGACGCCCTTGCCGGCGATGTCGGGGGCCGAGCCGTGGACGGCCTCGAACATGGCGGCGTCCTTGCCGATGTTGGCGCCGGGGGTGACGCCGAGTCCGCCAACGAGGCCGGCGACGAGGTCGGACAGGATGTCGCCGAACAGGTTGGTAGTGACGACGACGTCGAACTGCCAGGGGTTGATGACGAGTTTCATCGCGCAGGCGTCGACGATCATGGTCTCGAACTCGAAGGCGTCGCGGTAGCGTTCTTCGTACAGTTCGCGACCGATGTCGAGGAAGATGCCGGTCAGCGCCTTCATGATGTTCGCCTTGTGCACGAGCGTGACCTTGCGTCGGCCCAGGCGGGCGGCGGTGTCGAAGGCGAATTCGAGGATGCGGCGGCTGCCGACGCGGGTGTTGATGCCGGTGGCAACGGCAACGGCGCGCCGGTCGTCGCCGACCGGGACGTAGTACTCGTGTCCGACGTAGAGCCCTTCGAGGTTCTCGCGCACGACGATGAGATCGATGTTCTCGAAGCGTCCGCCGGGCACGATCGTGCGCGCCGGGCGCAGGTTGGCGTAGAGCGTGAACTCTTCGCGCAGGCGCACGTTCGACGAGCGGTAGCCGCTGCCCGCCGGAGTTTCGAGCGGCCCCTTCAATGCCAGGCGTGTGCGCCGGATGCTGTCGAGCGTGGCCTCGGGCAGCGGGTCGCCGGCGACACGCACACCTTCAAGACCGGCGATCTGGCGGTCCCAGACGAAAGGCGCGCCGAGCGCGTCGAGCACGGCCAGCGTGGCGTCGACGATTTCAGGGCCGATGCCGTCGCCGGAGATCAGCGTGGCCGGGATTCCCGCCTTCACGGCAGTGCCCGAATCGGATGCCGGGGCCGGTTGCCGCGCGGAAGTGGATGTGGTCATGGAAGCGGGTTTTCCTCCTCACTGGGGCTGCCTTCCGGAAGGGGCAGCAAAAATTCTGAACCGGCCCGTCCGGGCGGCCCTTCGACGCGTGCGTCATCCCATCATCCGGCGCGCGTCGAGCCACCATTCGGCCTGCGTCGGCGCATCATCCGGCGTGCGAAGGTGCGGCGCCATGTTGCGGTACTTTCAGGTCGTGATGCCCGCATTCTAAGATGCGCACTGAAACACTTCTTGACCGGGATCTCTTTTGCCGCCTTTCATCCAGTTCCTGATCACCGCCAACGTCATCGTCTACCTGCTGCAGGGACTGCTGGGGCCGGTGCTCATCCAGTGGTTCGCGCTGTGGCCCGGACACTGGTCCTGGATCCTCGTGACCCCGTGGACGCTGGTGTCGTACAGCTTCCTGCACGGCGGCCTGATGCACATCGCGTTCAACATGTTCGCGATCTGGATGTTCGGCTCCGACCTGGAACGCGTCTGGGGCCCACGACGACTCGCGGTCGCGTACTTCCTCGGCGTCGTGATGGGCGCACTCGCGCAGATCGTCGTTGGCGAAGCCTTCGGCGGCGGCGGCCTGCCGGTCATCGGCGCATCGGCCGGCGTGTTCGCCGTCCTGCTCAGCTACGCGATCGTCTTCCCCGACCGCCGCGTCATGCTGCTCTTCCCGCCGATCCCGATGCCGGCACGCGTGTTCGTCGCCCTGTACGGCGCCATCGAACTCTTCCTCGGCGTCACCGGCACCGCCTCGGGCGTCGCGCACTTCGCACATCTGGGCGGCATGCTCGGCGGCTGGATCGCCTGGCGGTACGGGAAGTCGCGTTCGCGACGCGATGACTGGTGGCGGTGAGGGTTGCGCCGGCAGAATTTGCTTGCGGCGCCTTTGGGTGTGGGGCGCGCCTGATAGGCAGACGGTTTTGTCCCGGCACCACCCGCCCGTAACGCTGCAAAACGCTGCGCTTCTGGTCGGTAGAACGGTTCTCCAGCGGGAAAATGCAGCAGATCGCAGCGTTTCTCGCGCCTGGTCCTCACCGGGGCCAGGCGCGCACACTGCTGTACTCGCAACGCCGCAGGGCTCTACCCGCCTGAACACCCGAACCGGTTGTACGATGCCGGCACGGACCGCGCCCCTGCATGCGCGTCCCTATACATGCCCACCCGCCTGCCTGCCTGCGACAAGAACCCGACCCGCCTCATGAAACATCTGCTACCGCACGAAGCCCACGAATTCATCCGGAAAACGCCGGACGCGCTGTTCATCGACTGCCGCAGCGACCCGGAAGTCTTCTTCGTCGGATACGCGCTCGGTACCATCCACGTGCCTTGGTACGACGCGCCGGACTGGGACTTCAACCCGGACTTCGTCGCCGACGTGAAGAGCCTGGCGGGCAATGCCCTCGACCGGCCGATCGTCCTGATCTGTCGCAGCGGCAAGCGCTCGGTCGAAGCCGCACACGCGCTGGAAGAAGCCGGTTTCACCGGCGTCTACAACGTGACACACGGTTTCGAGGGCGACCGGAACGAGGCGCGTCAGCGCGGCAAGCTCAACGGCTGGCGGCATGACGGGCTGCCGTGGGAGCAGTATTGAGCGTTTCGCGCCCGCTGTGGCTACAGATCGGGAGCAGGAGAATGCCGCAGGAGTCGGCCACGATGTCTGCGGGCTTCTGATCCGTACAGGCGGCCGACTGCTGCGACCGTCCGCATGCGGTCTCCGGGCATCGGAAATCGTTCGCTACGAGGCCGAATCATCGCGGATCGTCAATTCGCCACCTGCGCGGTGCGCCTCAGTGCAGCACCAGCGGATGCTGCATCAGCCCCTCGAAGCGCCGCAGGAAGTCGTCGACCTGCTCTTCCGACGGCTGGCTTTCGATCAGATCCTGCACGTCGCTGCGGAAATGTTCGGCGAGATCGCCGCCGATGTAGATTTCCTTGCCGCCGAACTTGTCCATGATCTCGAAGCCGCCGACCTCGCCGTCGGGGCCGTGAAAGGCGACCACGCAGTAGTTCTGGCTGTTGTAGATCATGTTCATCTGGCACCTCGCTGTGTCAGTTCTCTGTCGGCGGCCGGATCGACCGCCATTGCCGGCAGGTCGGTCCGGACCATCACGTACGCTGCGGGACTCCGGTCCGTCGGGATCTTCGTGCTTCCCGATCCCGGAGTTCCCGCATCGCCATGTCTTTGCTCATTCTGGCGCCCTGCACGCGCGCCCATGTGTATCGTGGCGCACACTTTCCGCTCTTTTCTCCAACGGAGGTCGGGGCGGGCGGAGCGACTTTCAAGCATGGTAGCCGGATTCATACAGACTTGAATTATTATTTGCAATATACCTTCAACCACTCGGTAATGTCGCCGGCTGCCGTTTCCGGCTGGGTGCACCGCCAGGGAGGTCAGGGCGCAGGGGGAACGCTACGCCGGAGTACGGCGGCGCGGGCTCAGTGACTGCCCGCCCCCCGCCTCAGCGCTTCCAGAACGCCGGCGTGAAGACGACGAAGAAGGTCAGCAGTTCGAGTCGCCCGGCAATCATCGCGACGGCGAGCAGCCAGGTCTCGGCGTCGCTCATCGCTGCATAGTTGGCCGTCGGGCCGTAGCGCCCGAGCGCCGGGCCGATGTTGTTGACGGCGGCGACCGAGGCCGAAACGGCACTGGTGAAGTCCTCGCCGGCGACCAGCAGCAGCAGCGTGATGGCCAGTTGCGTCAGCCACCACAGCAGCATGTAGGCGAGCACGGCGAAGATCAGGCGGTTTTCGACGACCTGGCCGTTCAGTGTCAGCGGGGCGATGGCGCGCGGGTGCACGAGACGGATCAGTTCGCGGTGCGCCTGCTTCATCAGGATGCGCGAGCGGATCATCTTGATGCCGCCGCCGGTCGAGCCGGCCGATGAGCCGACGCAGGCGAGAAACAGCATCCACAGCGGCGCAAAGAGCGGCCAGGAGGAATAGTCCTGGCCAACGAAGCCGGTGGTCGTGCCGACCGACACGGTGTTGAAGAGCGCGTGGCGCAGTGCTTCGGGCAGCGCCGGATACTGGCCGCTCAGGTGCAGGTACAGGCCGAGCACGAGTGCGCTGCCGAGCAGCAGGATCCAGACCGCCGGCGCTTCCGGATCGCGCCGGTAAGCGGCCAGCGAACGCCGGTTGATGGCAACGAAATGGGTCGAGAAGTTCACTGCCGCGATCAGCATGAAGACGACCAGCACCGCCTCGACCGCCGGTGAATCGAAGGCGGCGATGCTGGCGTCGTGCGTCGAGAAGCCGCCCAGCGCCATGGCCGAGAACGCGTGGCAGACCGCTTCGAACCAGTTCAGGCCGACCCAGTGCAGGGCGAGGATGCAGGCGACGGTGAAGCCGGTATAGACCAGCCACAGATACTTGGCCGTCTGCGTGATGCGCGGCGTGAGCCGGTTGTCCTTCATCGGCCCGGGCATCTCGTTGCGAAAGAGCTGCATGCCGCCGACGCCGAGCAGCGGCAGGATGGCCACGGCCATGACGATGATGCCCATGCCGCCGTACCACTGCATCGCATGGCGCCAGACGTTGACCGATTGCGGCAGGTGCTCGATGCCGCTCAGCACGGTGGCGCCGGTCGTGGTCAGGCCCGCGATCGCTTCGAAGCAGGCGTGGGTGAACGACAGACCCGGTATCTCGAGCAGCAGCGGCACCGCTCCGGCCAGCGACATCAGTATCCAGCCGAGGACGACGAGCAGGCTGCCGTCGCGCGGTTCTAGTTCACGCCGGTAGCGCCGCGTCGCACGCCACAGCAGTGCGCCGGCGCCCAGGCAGAGCGCACCGGCAGAGGCGAACGACGTCCAGGCACCGTCGGCGACGGCGAGCGACCAGCCCAGCGGCAGGACGAAGGTGCCGGCGAACACCATCAGCAGGCTGCCCAGCACGTGCGCGATGACGAGCAGTCGCTTCACCGGGGCCTCCGCGCCTGCGGCATTGCCGTGGCCAGCGGTTCAACCTTCCCCGCCCGGACGCCCGCCTGCCGATCGGCACCCGCAGCGCAGGTCATGGCTTCAGAAGAATCCGAGGCTGACTTCGAAGAGTTTCTCGATCTTCGGGATCAGACGCTTGTTGTCGACGAAGACGATGACGTGATCGCCGGAGCGGATTTCGGTGTCGTGATGCGCCATCTCGGCCTCGAAATCAGGCGCGGCGCGACCGCGCGGCGCCGGTTCGGGGGCGAGCGGCTCACCGTCGCGCGAGCGCACGACGGCGCCGATGGTCGCGCCGCGCGGCAGGTCGATCTCCTCGATGCGCCGGCCGACGACCTGCGACGACTGCGGATCGCCGTGTGCGATCAGCTCGAGCGCCTCGGCCGCACCGCGGCGCAGCGAGTGCACGGCGACGACGTCGCCGCGGCGCACGTGCGTGAGCAGCTGGCCGATCGTCGTCTGCGACGGCACGATGGCGATGTCGATGCGGTTGCCCTCGACGAGATCGGCGTAGGCCTGGCGGTTGATGAGCGCGATCGTGCGGCGCGCGCCGAAGCGGCGCGCCAGCATGCACGACATGATGTTGGTCTCGTCATCCGACGTGAGTGCGACGAACAGATCGGTTTCGGCCACGCCTTCCTCGGCCAGCAGCGTCTCGTCGGTCGAATCGCCGTGCAGGATCAGCGTCGAGCCCGGCAGTTGCGAGGCGAGATAGTTGCAGCGTGCGCGATCGCTTTCGATCACCTTGACTTCGCAGCCCGTGCCGAGGTGGCGCGCCAGGCGCAGGCCGATGTTGCCGCCGCCCGAGATCATCACGCGCCGTACCGACGGATCGCTGCGGCGCAGGTCGGCCAGCGCCGTGCGGATGTGTCCGGAGGCGGCCAGCAGAAAGAGTTCGTCGCCGGCCTCGATCTTCGTGTCGCCTTCCGGAATCACCGAGCGCTCGTTGCGGAAGATCGCGACGACTCGCATGTCGATGTCGGGGTGCGAGGCGCGCAGTTCGCGGATCGGATGCGACACGAGCGGCCCGCCCATGTAGGCACGCACGGCGATCAGACTCAGCCGTCCGCCGGCGAACTCGAGCACCTGCAACGCGCCGGGAAACTCGATCAGCTTGGAGATGTAGTCGGTGACGGTCTGCTCCGGGCAGATCAGGTCGTTGACGTAGAAGCCGCCCTCGCCGGTGATGTCCGGGCGGTTCTGGAACTCGGGCGCGCGCACGCGCGCGATGCGCTGCGGCACGTTGAAGACGCGCGCCGCGATCTGGCAGGCGACGAGATTGGTCTCGTCGCGTGCGGCGGTGGCGATCAGCATGTCGGCATCCTCGATGCCGGCAGATTCCAGCACCGGCGGATGCGTGCCGTTGCCGGTGACCGTGCGCAGATCGAGCTTGTCGGTGAGCAGGCGCAGGGCCGCCGGATCGGTGTCGATGACGGTGATGTCGTTGCGCTCGGACACCAAGCTGGCCGCCACCGAGGCGCCGACGCGCCCGCCACCGAGAATGATGATTTTCACGCGGGCACAGGAAAATCAGGCGGAATCGGTGCCCTGCTTGCGATACGCCCCGCGCGACAGATCGATGCCCAGCTGCTTGAGCTTGCGGTACAGGTGCGTGCGCTCCAGCCCGGTTCGTTCGGCCACGCGCGTCATGCTGCCGCGTTCGCGGATCAGGTGATGCTCGAAGTAGGCGCGCTCGAAGCGGTCACGCGCCTCGCGCAGCGGCAACTCGAGCGGCAGTTCGTGCAGGGCGACGTGTCCCGGAGTGGCGGCCGACGCACCGTCGGTAACGGACTCACTGCCCGGGACGGTGCCCTGGCCCGTTTCGATGCCGGCTGTCGGATGACCGACCGGCGCCGTACCTGGCGTCATGCCTGTTGCCATTCCGGACACCCCTCCGGGCATGCCGGGCGCCGCGGACGGCACGCTCCCGCCCGACACCGGAATGCGCGTGGTCACGATGCCGCTGCCATGGGCGGCCGCCACGCCGAGCGTGGCAACGCTCGGACCCGGCGTGACCGTCGCCGCGGAGACGGGCGTGGCTGCCACCGTTTGCGCGACCGTGATGCCAGCCGCCAGCGCGCGCCCGCGCTCCAGCCCGCTTTCGACCGCCTCGAGCAGTTTCTGCAGCGTGATCGGCTTTTCCAGGAAATCGAAGGCACCGATGCGCGTGGCTTCGACCGCCGTGTCGATGGTTGCGTGGCCCGACATCATGATGACCGGCATGGTCAGCGTTCCCGCACTGGCCCATTCGCGCAGCAGCGTGACCCCGTCGGTATCGGGCATCCAGATGTCGAGCAGGACCAGATCGAGCCGGTTCTCTTCGCGCACCTGCCGGGCCTGCTGCGCGTTCTCGGCCACCAGGACCGAATGACCTTCGTCGCCAAGAATTTCCGAGAGCAGTTCCCGGATCCCGATTTCATCGTCGACGACCAGAATTTCTGCCATGGGTGCCGTCTACTCTCCGCCGCGTGCTGTTGTTGTCAGACCACGATTGTCCCCGCTTTCGACCAGTTTCGTAAACAGGATCGAGATCTGGGCGCCGACGACCTGCCCGCTGAGCGGGTCTTCCCAATTCGTCACGTCGATGCGCGCGCCATGTTCATCGACGATTTTCTTGACGATCGCCAGCCCCAGACCGGTGCCCTGCGGCTTGCTCGTGACATAGGGCTCGAAGACGCGGGCCAGCGCATCCGGCGTGAAACCGCCGCCGTTGTCGCGCACCACGAGGCGCACGGCACGCCGGCCGTCAGCCAGGACGACCGCCTCGGTGCGCACGCGCACGTCGGGCGCCATCGCCGACGTTCCCGCAGTGCCTGCCGTTGTGGCGCGTGCGGCGGGCTCACCTGCTGCTGCTCCAGCCCCTGCCCCTGCGGCTCCCGCCCCTGCCCCTGCGGCTCCCGCCGATGCCGCCGCGCTCGTGACCTCGACCGCATTCTTGACGAGGTTGTGGATCACCTGGCGCAACTGTGTCTGGTCGCCCAGCACCGGCGGCAGCCCCGGCGCCAGTTGCGCGTGCAGGCCGGGGTGGGCGCCCCCGGCGGTGTACAGGCGCAGTACGTCGTCGACCAGCGCGTCCAGGTCGAGCGCCGTGTGCTGCGCCGCCGGCAGGCGCGAGTAGTCGCGGAATTCGTCGACCATGCGCTTGAGCGCCGCCACCTGGTTGACGATCGTCTGCGAATTCTTCGTCAGCAGTTCGGCCTCGGCTGGCGGCAACTTGTCCGCCAGCTTGCGCTGCGTGCGCTCGGCGGCGAGCTGGATCGGCGTGAGAGGGTTCTTGATTTCGTGCGCCAGCCGGCGCGCGACCTCCGCCCAGGCAACCGCACGCTGCCCCGAGATCATGTCGCTGATGTCGTCGAAGACGATCAGGTAGTTGGCGCGCCGGCCGGGCAGGATCGAGCCACGCATGAAGAGCGTCTGCTCGGAGCCCGTGTTCATGGCCGATGCCTCACCCGCCACTTCGCCGGCCACCGGAGCCCGTTCGAGCACGTACTGGCGCTGCCAGCTGGCGGCGCCGGCGCCGGCCTGCTCATTGAAATCGGCCTGGATCTGGGCGGCGCAGGTGCCCAGACGCGGCAGATCGGCCAGCGCAACGCCGAGAATGCGCTCCAGCGGCTGACCGAGAATGCGCGTCGCACCGGCATTGGCCAGCGTGAGGTGAAAGCCGGCATCGAGCACGAGCACCCCGGCAGTCAGATTGGCAAGGACGCTTTCCAGGCGCGCGTTGGCGCGCTGCAGCTCGCGCTGGTTGCGTTCGACCATCGAGCGCGCGTCCTGCAGCTGGCGCGTCATCAGGTTGAACGACTGCGTGAGCACGCCCAGTTCGTCGCGCCCGCTGTAATCCTTGACCGGACGGTAGTCGCCCTCGGCCACGGCACGCGTGCCGGCGGCGAGCATCGACAGCGGACCAGTCAGCCAGCCCGAGAGCAGGAAGGCGGCAGCAACGGCGGAAAACACCGTCAGCAGGAAGATCAGCGTCAGCGTGATGCGAAAGATGCGCGCCAGCGACTCGCGCGCCAGCGACAGCTGCTGGAAGTCGGCACGGCCGCGCTCGACCGTCTCGGCGTTTTCCGCCAGCGCCGACGGCACCGGCTGCACGAACTGCAGATAGCGATGCTCGTCCGGCCATTCCCGCGCCGTATCGATGGCAACGATCACGCGCATCTTCATCTGCACGGTGTCGCCTTCGGGTTCGATGGCCGCATACTGGCGCGTCATACGCGCCTGGCGCATCGCCCCCGGCGGCGGCAGATCGGGCACCAGACCGGCAAAGCGGCTGCCGCTGGTGGTGATGATGCGGCCGGTACCGCTGGCGATCATCGCGTCGGTCACCGCCAGCTGCTCGCGGCGCGAGTTGAGCAGCTCGGCCCAGTCCGCGCGCGGGCTGTCGGACAGTTCGAGTGCGACGGCGCGCGTCTTCTGGCTCAGATCCGAGAGCATCGAATCGAGCGCGGTGCGCCCGAGCGTCAGGCCCGATTCCAGCCCGCGCTCGACCGGCACGGCAAACCAGGACTCGATCGAACGGCCGATGAACTGCACCGAGACGAGATAGATCAGCGCCGCGGGCACGACCGTCATGACGATGAACGACATCGCCATGCGCGCCATCAGGCGGGTGCCGAAGAGCCCGCGCCGGTAGCGCACGACGAGCCGGCGCAGCAGTTCGAGCACCAGCACCAGCAGCGCGAGCTCCAGCCCGACCGTGAGCCAGAGCAGCATCGGGTACTGGCGTTCGAACAGTTCGGTGTTGGCACTGGCGAGCGCCAGCATCAACAGCAGGATCACGGCCAGCACGACCGAGCCGACCAGCGCGAAGCGCAGCAGCCGGCCGACCGCGCGCTTTTCCGGATCGATGACGGTGTCCAGGGTCGTTGGGTTCAAGCAGGTGCTACCGCTGCAGATAGTGCGGAAGGTCCGACGTCGTCAAGCCACATGCGCCAACGGAAGATGAATTTCCACCGAGTCGTACGGTACGAAAACAGCATCCTCCTCTGTTCTCTCGATCAATCCAAGCTGCTCCAGCCGACCCACATCCGAATGAACGTTCGAGTAGTTCCGCTCCGCACTCTTTGCCAGCGCGTAGACACTGCACGGGCCAACTCTTCGCAGCGTATCGAGCAACTCGACACGGGCGGGCGTCAGCTCACTCAACAGAGAACGCGCCGATTCAAAGCCGAGGTAATAGTCGGGCTCCCCGCCTCGTGCCGAGGATGCAAGCTGCCGCCGTGCGGCCTTCACCGCAGAGCCTCGTTTCACAATTTCGATGACCGCTTTCATGGGGAACTCCAGGAGTCGACATCACGCTCGAAGTCGTCGAGCAACCGGTCGATGGACGTGAAGCCATACGGGGCCTCCATTCCCGCCACATGCCGATGATCGCCCTTGCCACGTTCGTTGTCGTAACGCACTCGCTCGCTTCCCGGCGGACCGTAGAACAGGCGGTACTTGTACCGATGCGTACACGGGCGCAAGGGTTCTGGCACCTCCCAAATGACGATCTCGACGATCGATCCGTCGTCACGAACCTCTTTGGAGTGGGCGAGCAGGACAGCCTTTCTATATTGCATGGTAGCAATATGCTATTCGCCGGTCCAACATTGCTTCGCCGAAACGTCCAATCCCGTTCGGTATTTCAGTGCCCTGCTACGGCTGAAAGCCGGTGCGGCGCCATTCGGCCGGCGGATTCCAGTCGCGGTCGGTCATCGCGTTCAGCTGCAGCGGCTTGGGCAACTGGCTGGTGTCCAGGCGCAGGCGGATGCGCGCGACGTACGTACTGCCGGCCGCCGCCGAGGCGGCGTCGAACACCCGCCAGTGGCGCACCTTGCGCATGGTGTCGAGCGCGTCGGCGAGCGTGTCCCAGGTCTGCGTCAGACCGTCGGCGGTGACCCGGTACTGGCGTGTGAGCGCGTGCCAGGCCAGGCGGGTGACCTTCGAGCGCTCGATCACCGTCCGGTCGGTCCAGTACCAGCGGGGCTGCAGGAGCTCGAACTCGAGCACGAAATACAGCGCCACGCCGCGGCGCACGGCATCTTGTAGTGCCGGCGACCACGGCACGTCCAGATCGGCCGACAACATCCAGCTGCCGCGTTCGGCGTCGAGGTCGAGGCGCAGCGGCTCGAGGGGGGCAGCCGGCGCCGGCTCGTCCGCCGGCGGCTGCGGCTGCGCCAGCGCCGCGGTGACCAGGAAGAACGGCAGCGTCAGGCACAGGACCAGCATGACCAGCCTGCGTGCTGCCGCGGGACGGGGAATCGACGGTGCGGCAGCAAAGGCAGTCAAGAGCGCTTCCTCAGCCGGGCGAAAAAAAATCCGTCGTGATCCCGTGCGGTCTCCGCCACCGGCAGCAACGTCGCCAGCGGCTTGCCGCACCGACCATCGCTGTCGTCCGCGCCGGCTGCGCCGGAAGCGGGATCAAACCACAGGGATTCCCGGAATGCATCCGGTTGCGCATCGAGAAAGTGTGCAAGCACCCACTCACCTTCCTCGGGAAAGACCGAGCATGTGACGTAAAGCAATGTACCACCCGGGCGCAGCGTCGGCCAAAGCGCCTGCAGGATCGTCTGCTGGCGTTGCGCGAGTGTCGCGGGATCGCCACGGCGGCGCAGCCAGCGCGCATCGGGGCGGCGCCGCAGGATGCCCGAGGCCGTGCACGGCGCGTCGACGAGAATGCGGTCGAACGGGCGGCCGTCCCACCACTGCGCCGGCTGTGCGGCATCGCCGGCCAGGCAGTGCGCCTTCAGCCCGAGACGACCAAGATTTTCCCGGACCTGGTCCAGACGTGCGGCATCGCTGTCAAGTGCGACCAGCTCGACGTCCGCCAGTTCGAGCAGATGCGTGCTCTTGCCGCCTGGCGCCGCGCAGGCATCAAGTATGCGCTCACCATCCTGCGGATCGAGCAGAGGCGCCGCCAGCTGCGCGCCGGCATCCTGCACGCTGAGCAGACCCTCGGACCAGCCCGGCAGCGTGTGCACCGGTACGGCGCAGTCAAGTGCGACCGCCTGCGCACCGACCCGACGGCCGGCCAGACCGGCGGCGTCCAGACGGCCGAGCCAGTCGTCTACCATGGTGCGCCGGCGGTTCACGCGCAGCGTCAGCGGGGCCGGCGCATTGCCGGCGGCAAGAATGCGCTCCCAGTCCTGCGGCCAGGCCTCGCGCAGACGCGTGATCCACCAGGCGGGATGATTCCAGCGCGCCTCGGGGGCACGCCGCGCCGTCGCCAGCAGCAGTTCGCGCTCGCGCCCGAAGCGGCGCAGCGTCGCGTTCAGGAAGCCGCTCAACGCCGGTCCGCCCGGCAGGGCGCGCGCCGCCTGAACGGTCTCGTCGACGAGGACGGCATCGGGGCGCACGCGCCCGACCATCTGCGCCAATGCCACCCACTGCAGGGCCGCCGGCGCCGCTGCCGGCGGGCGCGCATTGAGCAGGCGCGCCAGTTCACGTACCAGACCGAATTCGCGGCACGTGCGCCAGGCGAGATCGCGGATGGCTGCATGCGAGGCCGGCGGCACGGCCGCGTCCGCCTCGGTCAGGACGCGATCGAGTGCCACCTGCAATGATCGACCGGCCGCGAGTGCCTCGATGGCGCGCGCCGCACGGGTCAGTTCCTGCGCCAGCGGCGCCCGCTGCGACAAGCGCGACTCAGCGGGTAGCGCCGGCCATCGCCAGCAGGCGCTGGATGCGCTCGGCAGTCGCCGGGTGCGTCGAGAACAGGCTCTGCAGACCGCGACCGGACAGCGGGTTCAGAATCATCATCTGCGCGGTCTCCGGATGGCGTTCGGCAGTCTCCAGCGGAATGCCGCGCGCGTAATGTTCGATTTTCTGGAGTGCCGACGCGAGTGCGCGCGGATCGTCGGAGATTTCCGCACCGCGCCGATCGGCCTCGAACTCGCGGGCGCGCGAGATCGCCATCTGGATCAGCATGGCCGCCAGCGGCGCAAGAATCATCACGGCCAGCCCGGCAATCGGATTCGAGCGGCCGTCGCGGTCGCGCGCGCCGAAGAACATCGCGAAATTGGCCAGCGCCGAAATCGCGCCGGCCAGCGTCGCCGACATCGTCGAGATGAGGATGTCGCGGTGCTGGACGTGCGACAGCTCGTGTGCCATGACGCCGCGCAGTTCACGTTCATCGAGAATGCGCAGAATGCCGGTGGTCGCCGCGACCGCCGCATGCTGCGGATTGCGGCCGGTGGCGAACGCGTTCGGTGCGTTCTCGTCGATCAGATAGACGCGCGGCATCGGCAGGCCGGCACGCTGGGCCAGTTCGCCCACCATCCGATAGAACTGCGGCGCGCTGGTCTCGTCGACTTCACGGGCGCGGTACATGCGCAGCACCATCTTGTCGGAGAACCAGTAGGCAAAAAAATTGCTGATGACGCCGAAACCGAGCGCCAGCATCATGCCCTGACGGCCGCCGACGACCGAGCCGACGGCACCGAACAGCGCCATGATGCCGGCCATCAGGATGCCGGTTTTCACCCAGTTGAACATCGTTTCCCGTACTCCTCAGGAATCACGGTGAATCGCGAAATAGTGGATCACAAAGCGGCACAGTGCCGGACGGCCGCATATTCTGGCCGATTCCGCGAACGCAGTCGGCACCGGGAGCTGTCCGGCCGGATCGAATCCTGTTGCCGCTGCGGCACCCGGCCGAGCTCCATATCGGGGTGCGCCGGCCGCTTGCAAGATGCGCACGGCCCGATGCCCGCGGTTCGGTGGCTGTCGTCCGGCCGCCATGGTGCGTCGGCCGCTGCCTTTTTGTCACCGCCCGGCGTGGCCGAGGCCGGCCATTCGTTCTGGTTTTACGTTCTACGCGGACGCCGGGGGACCGCCCAGGCGCCGCCCGGCTGCCAGCGGAAAGCCGCGCAGGAATTCGTGCGCGGTCAACCGACGGCCACCCGGCTTCTGCAGTTCGAGCAGTTCGATCGCGCCGTCGCCGCAGGCGACGACAAGACGTCCGGGCACGTCGAGCACCTGGCCGGCCGTCGCCCCGGCAGAGTCCCCGGGGAGCTCGTCCGGCCCTGCATCGCCCCGTCCGTTCTCCGGTATTGACCCGGCAGGCTCCGGTGCGCCGGAAACGCCCCCCGACGAAAACACGCGCGCTTTCCAGATCTTCAGACTGGTGCCGGGCTCATCGGCCAGCGTGGTCGTCGCACCGGGCACCGGATCGAAGGCACGAATGCGATCGACGATGCGCTGCGCCGGCCAGGCCCAGTCGATGACGCTGTCGGCGCGCGAGAGCTTCGGCGCCCAGGTGACGCCCGCCTCCGGCTGCGCCGTCGCCGGCAACTCGCCGGCCTCGATCCGGGCGAGTGCGTCGACGATCGCCTGCGCACCCAGCGCGGCCAGACGGTCGTGCACGGTTGCACCGGTATCGTCGGCGCTGATCGGGGTGCGCACGACGAGTAGCATCGGCCCGGTATCGAGTCCTTCGTCCATCTGCATGATGGTGATGCCGGTTTCACGGTCGCCGGCCTCGATCGCACGCTGGATCGGCGCCGCGCCGCGCCAGCGCGGCAGCAGCGACGCATGGATGTTCAGGCAGCCGCGGGCCGGAATCGCCAGCACTTCCGGTGGCACGATCAGCCCGTAGGCGGCCACCACCATGATGTCGGGCTGCAGCGTGCGCAATTGCCCGTGCACCGCCGGGTCGCGCAGCGTGCGCGGCTGCGCCACCGGCAGACCGAGCGTGCGGGCGAGCTGCCTGACTTCGCTTTCGCGCAGTGCGCGCCCGCGCCCGGCCGGCTGGTCCGGACGGGTGAGCACGAGCACGATCTCGTGACCGGCCGCATGCAGGGCGCGCAGCGCCTCGGCGGCAAAGGCCGGGGTGCCGGCAAAAATGATCCGTGCCATCAGCGGTCGATGGGACCCTCAGGTACCGACACGCTCAGCGTGTCAGCCGGACACCGCCGGCTGCTTCGCGCGTTCCGCGCTTTCGGCCTTGAGCATGCGCGCGCGGATGCGCGACTGCTTCAGGCGCGACAGGTACTGGACGAAGACGCGCCCGTTCAGGTGATCGATCTCGTGCTGGATGCACACCGCGAGCAATCCGTCGGCATCGAGTTCGAACAGCTGGCCGTCGGCGTCGAGCGCACGCACGCGCACGCGGTCGGGGCGCTCGACCTCGTCGTAGACGCCGGGCACCGACAGGCAGCCTTCCTCGCAGACCTTCGTGTCGTCGCTGGTCCAGACGATCTCGGGATTGATGAAGGCGCGCAGTTCATCCCGCGCATCGGACACGTCGATGACGACGACGCGCTCGTGCACGTTCACCTGGGTTGCGGCCAGGCCGATCCCGGGGGCGGCATACATCGTCTCGCCCATGTCGCGCACGAGCGTACGGATGCGTTCGTCGACCACGGCCACGGGCCGGGCGACGCGATGCAGACGCGGATCGGGGTAATGGAGGATGTCGAGTACGGCCATCGGTGAATAGCGACCGCCGGACAGGATCGGGACACGGCCGCGCCGCGGCGCCGATACAGTGGCGGCAGATCGAAAAAGTTCAGTCCGTCGATATGTAAATGGGAACGCCTGCAGTAAATGGGGACGCGGGCGTCCAGCTTCAAGTCCCGAGGACGGGTGAAGCGATCCCCCGCGCCTGCCCGGCGCGGCCGACTCCTCACCCGTTCCGGGCAGTATCCCACACGTTGCAGGGTTGGGCGCTGATGAGAAACTCCTTCGTACCGGTATCGGCCCGGAACCTGGTCATGTACGCCGCAACCGGCGCAGTGCTGGCGACACTCGTCGCGTCGGCACCGGCGCGCGGCGAAGACGCTGCGGCGGCGCCGGTCGTGCAGCAGGCGGCCGACCGTGCCGCCGCGCCGGACAACCGGCCCGGCGGCAGCCCGATCGAACTCGCGCCCGACGCGCCCGATCGGCACGTCGTCGTGCGCGGCGACACGCTCTGGGACATTGCCGGACGCTTTCTGCGCAAGCCGTGGCGCTGGCCGGAAATCTGGGAGATGAATCGCGCCGAGATCCGCGATCCGCACTGGATCTATCCGGGCGACGTCATCGTGCTCGATCGCAGCGGACCGACGCCGAGACTGCGCCTGGCGCATCCGGTCGGCGAGAACGCGATCGACACCAGCGCGCTGACGGGCGGCGCCGGCCTGCCGATCGAGAAGCGCTCGCCCGACGTGCGCACACAGGAGCTCGGGCGTGACGCGATCCCGACGATCTCGTCGGCCGAAATCGCCCCGTTCCTGAACCGGCCGCTGATCGTCGACGAACGCGGTCTCGACGCGCACCCGCGCATAGTCGCCACCCAGGACGGACGACTGAATCTTGGCACCGGCGACCTCGGCTATGTGCGCGGCATGACGGAGGACGGCGATGCCGCAGCGACGGCCGCCGGTTCCCGCTGGCAGGTCTACCGACCGGCGCGCCCGCTGGTCGATCCGGACACGCGCCGGACGATCGCCTGGGAGGCGCTGTACCTGGGCAGCGGCCAGATCGAGCAGGAGGGCGATCCGGCGGCGATGCGTATCGTGGCGGCCAATGAAGAGATCGGCACCGGCGATCGGCTGATGCCGGCCGAGCGCCGACTGCCGGTGATCTACACGCCACACGCACCGGACAGTGAAGTTTCGGGGCGCATCGTCGCCGTCTACCGCGGGCTGTCGCAGGTCGGACGCAACAACGTCGTCGCGCTGAGTGTGGGCGCGGACGACGGCATCGAACGCGGGCATGTGCTCGACATCCGCCAGCGCGGCCGATCCATCACCGATCGGACCAACGGCCGAGCCGAACGCATCGTCCTTCCGTCGCAGTCGATCGGCCATCTTCTGGTTTTCCGGGTTTTCGATAAGATCGCCTACGGACTCGTCATGGACGCATCCCAGCCGATTTCGGTCGGTGACGATGTGGCGACGCCCTGATGGCCTCCGAGAACGTGTGAAGCAATCATCCACACCCGTTCTGACCCCATGAAAACCCCTCCATGCCGCTACCCGACGACCTGCGCGAGTCGCTCGCGCTCTGGCTGCGGCTGACGCTCACGCCGGGCATCAGCGCGGGCACGGTCCGCGCGCTGCTCGCCCGCTTCGGTCTGCCCGAAGACATTTTTGCCGCCGGACGCACGCATCTGACGGCCGCGCTCGATGCACGGCGCGCACACGCCCTGCTGGCCGACGACGAGGAACGCGAGGGGCGCGTGGCCACCGCCCTGCGTTGGGCGGGCGAGGGCGACGACCATCATCTGCTCGCCATCGACGACGCCCGCTATCCGCGCGCATTGCTGTCCACCGCCGATCCGCCGGTGCTGCTGTACGTGCGCGGTTCGCCGGCGACGCTGTCGGGCGATCTGCTGGCCATCGTCGGTGCACGCCAGGCCACGCCGGCCGGCACGGCCAACGCGCACGCCTGGGCGCGCTACCTGTCCGACGAGGGGCTCACCATCGTCAGCGGGCTGGCGCACGGCATCGATGCCGCCGCCCATCGCGGTGCGCTCGAGGGCGGCGCGACGACGACAGCCGTCATTGGCACCGGCATCGACCGCGTCTATCCGGCCGCCAATCACGCGCTCGCCCGCGACATCGCCGCACGCGGCGCGATCGTCAGCGAGTTTCCGCTGGGCACCGGCGTGCGCCGCGCGCATTTCCCGCAGCGCAACCGCATCCTCGCCGGGCTGTCGCTGGGCGTGCTCGTCGTCGAGGCGGCACGCCGCTCGGGTTCGCTGACCACGGCCCGTCTTGCCGGCGAGTACGGGCGCGAAGTGATGGCCGTGCCCGGTTCGATCCACTCGCCGGTCGCACAGGGCTGCCACTGGCTGATCCGCCAGGGCGCCGTCCTCGTCGAATCGGCCGAGGACGTGCTGGCCGAAATCCGCCCGCGGATGTCGGCGGCGCACGCCACCGGGCGGCCGTCGTCGAAGCGCGAGGGCAGCGAGGACAATACTGACGATGATGTCGAGGTCGGCGGAGAAGATGACGCGCACGGCGCTGAGGCATGCATCGGGAATCATGGAAGCGCCGGCCCGGCGACCAGAGGGATCCGCGGTGATACGCCACACCGGCCCGGCGCTGCGCAGACCGGCCTGGGCCACGGCGCAAGGCAGCTCCTCGATGCCTGCGGCCACGATCCGGTGACCGCCGAGGAACTCGCCCGGCGCAGCGCACTGACACCGGCCGAGCTGGCGGCGGCACTGCTCGAACTCGAACTGGCCGGATGTCTCGTGCGCGCCGGTGACGGCAGCTACTGGCGCACATGAGCGCAGCGCGCGGCGCGGCGACGCAATGGCGCCCGTGCGCGGCGGCGCTCACCACGCGCGTACGTGCAACCTGCCTTCTGCCCGCCCCTCCCGGTCGGCCTGCTCCGCCGGAGCCTGCGCCCGTCGCGCGCGCACTCGCACATGCGCACGCGCGTTCGCCATCATGGACCGGAACGATGCGCGCCGTCACCGGTCCGGTCGGCGGCCGATCATCCCGATGGACTTGTTGCGCCCCGGTGCCGGCGCCACTTATGATGGCGCCCCCATGAGCAAAGCATTGATCATCGCCGAGAAACCCTCTGTCGCCGCCGACATCGCGCGCGCACTGGGCGGCTTCACGCGCCACGGCGACTATTTCGAGAGCGACGACTACGTCCTGTCGTCGGCCGTCGGCCATCTGGTCGAGATCGCCGTGCCCGAGCAATATGAAGTCAAGCGCGGGAAATGGTCTTTCGCGCACCTGCCGGTCATTCCGCCGCGCTTCGACGTGCAGCCGATCAAGAAGAGCGAGGACCGCCTCAAGCTGCTGGCGCGCCTGATCCGCCGCAAGGACGTCGACCGGCTGATCAACGCCTGTGACGCCGGGCGCGAGGGCGAGCTGATCTTCCGGCTGATCGTGCAGCACACGAAGGCGAAGCAGCCGGTGCAGCGCCTGTGGCTGCAGTCGATGACGCCGGCGGCGATCCGCCAGGGCTTCGAGAACCTGCGCGCGGACGAGCAGATGCTGCCGCTGGCCGACGCCGCGCGCAGCCGCTCGGAGGCCGACTGGCTGGTCGGCATCAACGGCACGCGGGCGATGACGGCCTTCAATTCGCGCGACGGCGGCTTCTACAAGACCACCGTCGGGCGCGTGCAGACGCCGACGCTGGCCATCGTCGTCGAGCGCGAGGAGCGCATCAAGCGCTTCGTGCCGAAAGACTACTTCGAAGTGCATGCCAGCTTCACGGCGAAGGCCGGCAGCTACGACGGCCGCTGGTTCGATCCCGCCTTCCAGCGCCGGGAAGATGCGCCGGAGGCGCGCGCCGAGCGTCTGTGGGAACGCGACCGTGCCGACGCCATCGTCGAGCGCTGCCGGGACAAGCCGGGCACGGTGACCGAAGAAACCCGGCCGAGCACGCAGCTGTCGCCGGCCCTGTTCGATCTGACCAGCCTGCAGCGCGATGCCAACTCGCGCTTCGGATTTTCGGCGCGCACGACGCTGTCGCTGGCGCAGGCGCTCTACGAGCGGCACAAGGCGCTCACCTATCCGCGTACCGATTCGCGCGCCCTGCCCGAGGACTACCAGGACAGCGTGCGCGAGACGCTCGGCATCCTCGCCGACCACCCGGATTACGGCCCGTTCGCGCAGCAGATCCTGGGCAACGGCTGGGTGCGGCCGAACAAGCGCATCTTCGACAACGCGAAAGTGTCGGACCACTTCGCCATCATTCCGACGATGCAGGCGCCGCGCACGACACTGTCGGACGCCGAGCAGCGCATCTACGATCTGGTGATGCGCCGCTTCCTCGCCGTGTTCTTCCCGGCCGCCGAATACCGGATCACGACGCGCGTGACCGTGGTCAAGGGCGAATCCTTCAAGACCGAGGGTCGCGTGCTGGTGCAGCCGGGCTGGCTCGTCGTGCACGGGCGCGATGGCAGGAGCGGGCGCAACGGCTCCGCAGAGGCCGGCAAGGCAGCCGCCGGAGAAAGTGCGGCCAATGCGCGGGCGGACGTCGACGGAGCGGAAAAACCGGCATCCGGCAGTACCGGCAAGAGTGCCGGCGGCAAGGACGACATGCTCGTGGCGATCGAGCAGGACGAGCGCGTGCATACCGGGTCGATCGAGCTGCGCGAACTGGCGACACGGCCGCCGGCGCGCTTCACCGAGGCGACGCTGCTGTCGGCCATGGAAGGCGCCGGCAAGCTGATCGACGACGACGAACTGCGCGCGGCGATGGCCGCCAAGGGCCTCGGCACGCCGGCCACACGGGCGGCGATCATCGAGGGGCTGATCAGCGAGAACTACCTCGTGCGCGAAGGCCGCGAGCTGCAGCCGACGACCAAGGCCTTCCAGCTGCTGACCCTGCTGCGCGGCCTGAAGGTCACCGAACTGACGGCGCCGGAGCTGACTGGCGGCTGGGAGTACAAGCTCGCGCAGATCGAGCGCGGCCAGCTCGAACGCGATGCCTTCATGCGCGAAATCGAGGAGATGACGCGCAAGATCGTCGAGCGGGCGAAGAACTACGAGTCCGACACCGTCCCGGGCGACTACGCGACCCTGTCGACGCCGTGTCCGAAATGCGGCGGCGTCGTGCAGGAGAATTACAAGCGCTTCGCGTGCACGAGCTGCGATTTCTCCATCAGCAAGACACCGGGCGCACGCCAGCTCGAAGTGGCCGAGGCCGAGGAACTGCTGCGGGAACGCACGATCGGGCCGCTGCAGGGTTTCCGCAGTCGGCTCGGACGCCCGTTCGCGGCCATCCTGAAGCTGAACGACGAACACAAGCTCGAATTCGACTTCGGCCAGTCGGCGGCCGATGACGACCAGGCCGAAGCGGTCGACTTCTCCGGGCAGGAACCGCTGGGCGCCTGCCCGAAATGCAAGGCACGCGTGTTCGAGCACGGCATGAGCTATGTCTGCGAGCACGCCGTCGGCCCGGCAAAAACCTGCGACTTCCGCAGCGGCAAGATCATCCTGCAGCAGGAGATCTCGCGCGAACAGATGAAGAAGCTGCTCGCCGAAGGCCGCACCGACCTGCTGACCGGCTTCGTTTCGGCGCGCACCCGGCGCAAGTTCAAGGCCTGGCTCGTGACCGGACCGGACGGCAAGGTGGGCTTCGCCTTCGAGCCGCGGACGTCAAGGACACCGGGCAAAGCCGCCGCCGGCGAGGGCGCGAAGGACGTGGCTGCTGATGCCGGCGATCCGGGCCCGGCGACGAAGAAAGGCGCCACCCGCAAGGCTTCCGCCCGCAAGACCGCCACCAGCAAGACCACCACCCGCCGGAAAGCCGCAGCCAGCACCGAAACCGACCATTGAGCGCGCGTGCGGCATCATGACGCGGACATGGACCGTTTCGGCATTTTCGATGTCGATTGGGTGTTCGGCTACGGCTCGCTGATCTGGAACCCGGAAATCGACTATGAGCACGCCATGCTGGCTCGTCTGCACGGCTGGCATCGGGCGTTCTGCGTCTGTTCGCGGCACTACCGGGGCACCGCCGAGCGTCCCGGCCTGGTGCTCGGGCTGGATCGCGGCGGCAGTTGCACCGGGGTGGTCTATCGCCTGCGCGACAGCAGCCGCGCGGATTCGATCCGCCAGCTGCTCGCGCGCGAGATTCCCGACATCGATACGCCGGTCTACCGGCCGATCATCGCGTCGCTGCGCTATACCGACGAACACCGCAGAACCCGTACTGTGCGGGCGCTCACTTTCGCAGCAGACCGTGACAGGAACACCTATTCACGCCTGAGCGACGAGGAGATCCTCGAACGCCTGCGGCATTGCCACGGCCAGCGCGGGCCGAACCGCGAGTATGCGATCAACACCCTGCGCGCACTCGAAGCACACGGCGTGCACGATGCGCGCCTGAGCCGCCTGGTGCGCCGGCTGCTCGCCGAAGCCGACGATTCGCCAGCCCGGCCCGTACCGGTGCCTGCCGGGCGCTGAGCCGCCCGCGCGGCGTATCCCGGACGGGCGGGTGGCAACGCCGGTGTCGGCAGCAATCCCCGGCGGCAATCCCCAGCGGCTGAAACCGGCGCCGGATCGCCGGACCCGTGTCCGTGCGCGGGTCCCTGGCCGGAAAGCCGTACAGGATCGGCTTCGGGACGGCAAGGCCGTTTTGTGGTACAATTACAACATCTTCGGCGTCCTGACGAACGGACGCGTCCCGCGTGCGCGAAAGCCGCCGACGAACCCCAGGGTGACCCCATGTCTATCCGTGCTGTTCGGCCCGGAGACAACGCAAGGCACCACATCAGTCCTTCTCTCCTTGCGTTTCTCCAACGCCGCGAACGCCGCCGTCGCTGGCTGTATGCCGGCCTTCAGGCTGCTGTTCCCGTTGCTCTCGTGCTCGGCCTGGTCGTCGTCAGCGCCCATCTGCGCGCCGCCGATGACAACGTGTCGATGACTCCGATCGCGCCCACGGCGAGCATCGCCGCCGGAAGCTGACAGAATCTGGCTTCATCGACCATCCTTGTGCCGCGCACCGGAATGAACCAACGACTTCTGCCGACCGGCCGCCGGCGGACCCGGGCCGGAGCCCTTCTCGCCGCGCTGCTGTCCGGCGGCCTGCTGCTGTCGGGCTGTGCCGCACCGTCCACCGCCGGGCACACCTACAAGGCCAGCGAGGCCCGCCGGCCGATGCAGATCGAGACCGGCGTCATCGAGGCGATCCGCACGGTGCGGCTCGAACAGGACCAGTCATCCGGTGTCGGCACCGGCGCCGGGGCCGTCGTCGGCGGGATTGCCGGCTCCAACGTCGGGCGGGGGCGCGGAGCGGCCGTCGGCACCGTGCTGGGTGCGGTGGTCGGCGGAGTGGCCGGCAGCCACGCCGAACAGTCGATGAGCACGCGCTCGGCGCTCGAGATCACGGTGCGCACCGATTCCGGACGCAGGTTCGCGGTCGTCCAGGAAGCCGGCGGCGAATCCTTCGCGCCCGGCCAGCGCGTGCGCATCGTGACCGATCCGGCCCGCGGGACGACACGCATTTCGCAGTGATCGGGGCTGCGCACCGGACTGCCTCGTCCTGTCCGGCGGCCTGCTGCGGTCGGGCTGTGCCGCACCGTCCCCCACCGGTCACACCTGCAAGGCCAGCGAGACCCGCCAGCCGGCCCGGCGCTGTTGCGGCCGGCAAAGTCACATGAACGTATGATTCGGTATCCCGTCTGAAGCCCGCGTGCCGGTGCGCTCCTTCTTTCTTCCTTCTTTCTTCGTGCCGGCGGCGCTCCTCCCACAAGCCGGCGCGCCGTCCGGACCAGGCCGGCACGCTCCGGAGAATTTCGCCGATGATCGATACCACTCTCGAAAAATTCCAGGCCGACGTCATCGATGCGTCGATGCAGACACCGGTCGTGCTCGATTTCTGGGCGCCCTGGTGCGGCCCGTGCAAGACGCTCGGGCCGATGCTCGAACGGCTCGAGGCGCAGTACGGCGGCCGCTTCCTGCTCGTCAAGGTCAATACCGACGAGCAGCCCGAGCTGGCCGCGCATTTCCGCATCCGCTCGGTCCCGACCGTCTTCGGCATCGTCCAGGGTCAGCCGGTCGACCAGTTCCAGGGCGCGCTGCCCGAATCGCAGCTGCGCGAATTCATCGACCGTCTGTTGCCGAATCCGGCCGCCGTCGATCTCGAACAGGCGATGCAGGCGATCGAACAGGGCGATCTCGATACGGCTACCGAACACCTGAAGAAGGCACTGGCGCACGATACCGCCAACGACAGCGCACGCCTGCTGTATGCGCAGGTGCTGCTGCAGCAGGGTGATCCGGGTGCGGCGCTGGCGCAACTCGACCAGGTGTCCGCGGAAGCGCGTGCCGATCCGCAGGTCACGGCGCTGATCGAGCGCGCCCGTCAGGCACTGGAAGATTCGATCGAAGCGCCGCCGCCGGCGCTGCTGCAGCGCGTGGCCGACGATCCGGCCGATCTGCAGGCGCGCCTGGATCTGGCCGCCCACTACCTGGAGCAGAAGCAGTGGGCGCAGGCCTTCGAGCAGCTGCTGGAGATCGTGCGCCGCGACCGCGAATTCGGCGAGGACATCGGCCGGCGCACGATGATCGAAGGCTTCGAAAAAGCGGCGGCCCAGCCCCAGCTGGTGTCCGAGTGGCGCCGACGACTCAGTTCGGTGCTGTTCTGAACCCGCCTGCGCCTGACATCGAGAGGAGACCCGCATGAGCCAGGGACACTGGATCGAAATCACCGCCGACGACGGTCACCGGATGCCCGTCTGGGAGGCCATGCCGAAGGGCGAGCCGCTGGGCGCGGTCATCGTCGTCCAGGAAATCTTCGGCGTGAACAGCCACATCCGTTCGGTGGCGCAGCGCTTTGCCGATGCCGGCTACCAGGCGCTGGCGCCGGCGCTCTTCCAGCGCGTGCAGGCGGACTACGAGACCGGCTATGAGGCCGCGGACATCAGCGCCGGCATCGCCATCGCCGGGAAGACCACGGTCGACGACGTCATGCGCGATCTGCGCGCGTGCGTCGGGCATGCGCGGGCGCCGGTGGCCGTCAGCGGCTATTGCTGGGGCGGCACGATGAGCTGGGTCGCAGCCGCTCGCGTCGACGGCCTGGCCGCGGCGATCATCCACTATCCGGGCCATGTTTCCTCGTTCATCGACGAGCAGCCGCGCTGCCCGGTACTCGCCCATTTCGCCGAACGCGATCAGCATCCGACCCCGGCGCAGGCGCGCGCCGTGCTGGCCGCGCATCCCGACGTCGAAGGCCATTTCTACCAGGCCGGACACGGCTTCGGCTGCGACCAGCGGCCCTCGTACGATGCACCGGCGACGACGCAGGCGTGGGCGCGCACGCTCGCCTTCCTGACCCGGCATCTGGCGGGCTGAGACAGGAAGCCCGGGCAGGTCGGGTTGCGGGCTGGTTGCGGGCGCTCTCAGACGAGCGCCTGCTGCGCGCCGGCGGAAAGTGCCGGATCGGGGCGCGGCAGGCGCCGCAGTTCGAGCAGGGTGAGGAAGCCGTCGTCGTCGAGCATGCCGATGTCGCCGGTGTGCAGCCAGCCGTGGCGCAGGGTACCGACAGTGGCCAGCGTGCGCTTCCAGTAGCCTTTCATGACGGTGGCGCCGCGCACGCAGATCTCGCCGCTGCGTCGCGGTGGCAGCAGCGCGCCGTCGGCGCCCTGGATGCCGATCTCCACCAGTGGCTGCGCCCGGCCGACCGAAGCCATCCGCTCCGCCCAGCGCGGGTGCCCGCGCTCCTCGATGACGGTGCGCGTCAGCACGGAGATCGTCATCGCACACTCGCCCTGCCCGTAAATTTGCACCAGGTGCGGGCCGATCGCATCGCGCACCTCGATCAACTGCGCGCGCGACATCTGCGCGCCGCCGACCGCCAGCGTCGCCAGCCCGTCGATCACGCCGCCGTGACGCTGCCCGTACTCGGCCAGGCGCACGGCATGGTGCGGCAGCACATACAGCGAGGCATTGCGCCAGTGGCCGGCCAGCGCGGCGAGCTCGTCCGCGTCGAAGCCGCCGCTGGCCGGCAGCACGCTGACGCCGGCGCGCAGCACCCAGGCAAGGTGATGAATGCCGCTGGCGCGGGCCAGCGAGCCGACGTTCAGATAGGCATCGCCGGCCGCCACCGGCTGCACCTCGACGAGCCAGGCCAGCGCGGCACAGGCCAGATTGTGCGCGCTCAGCCGCACGCCCTTGGGCTTGCCGGTGGTCCCGCTCGTGTAGAAGATCCAGGCGTCGTCCTCGTCGCTGCGCACGGCGACCGGATAACGTGCGCCATCGGCCGCCACGGGGACGTGGCCCGATGGCGCAGCGACGCGCCGGCGACCCGCGCGCGCCCGTCCCGGGCGACCGGCGCAGGCCTGTGTCAGTGCCGGGTCATCGAGGAATTCATGCTCCGCGATGACCCGGCACGCGCCCGGAAGGAAGCCCGACAGCGCGTCGCCATGGGCATGATCGACGAAACACAGTGTCGCCGCGCAATCGGACAGCAACAGCCCCGCCTCGCGCCCCGACAGCGCCGCGTCGAGCGGCACGGCGACCAGGCCGGCCCACCAGATGCTCCACAGCAGGCGGAAACCGTCGGGACTGGCCGCCAGATAGAGTCCGACGCGATCACCCGGCTGCAGGCCCTGCGTGCGCAGCCAGCAGGCCCCGCGTGCCGCACCGTCGGCCAATTCACGGTAACTGAGGACGGCCTCGTCACCCAGCGCGATCGCCGTCCGGTGCCCCGAGACGGCGGCGCTGCGCTCGAGCCAGTGCGCCAGATTCATCGGTTTCTCCGGTGATGCCGGTACGCGGCGAAAAGACAGCCGAAGGGAAGGGAAAACAAAGGGGAAACGAACGGAAACCCGTACGGAACGGGGATCAGACCGGTGTCGGGCCGCGCCGATGATGGCGTCGCTGCTGGAGAACCGTCGACCGTGAGCCAACGGTTTGGCTACGATCCATTCTGCCAGCCCGCCTGCCAACGGGATCGTCGCCAGGCTTGCCGACGATCATGCCTTCCGACAGACTCCCGGGATTCTGCCATGCCGATCTCTACCATGCACCCCACGATCGCGGAAATCCGCGGCAACCTGGATGCGCTGCGCGACTGGCGGCGCGACCTGCACGCCCATCCGGAGATCGGGTTTGCGGAAACACGCACCGCACAACTCGTCGCCGATCGGCTGCAGGCCGCCGGCATCGAGGTGCATCGCGGCGTCGGCCGCACCGGTGTCGTCGGCGTGCTGCGCAACGGTACGTCGACGCGCACCATCGGCCTGCGCGCCGACATGGACGCGCTGCCGATGCAGGAGGAAAACGACTTCGCGCATCGGTCGCGCCACGATGGTCGCATGCACGCCTGCGGACACGACGGGCACACCGCCATGCTCCTTGGCGCAGCCGTGCACCTGGCACGTACGCGCCGCTTCGACGGCACCGTGCATTTTTTCTTCCAGCCGGCCGAGGAAGGCCTGGGCGGCGCGCAGGCGATGATCGATGACGGCCTGTTCGAGCGCTTTCCGTGCGACTCGATTTTCGGCATGCACAACCGTCCGGGTCTGCCGGTCGGACACTTCGCCGTGCGCGCCGGCCCGATGATGGCCGCCGGCGCGTTCTTCGACATCGAGATCGACGGCGTCGGCACGCATGCGGCGCGCCCCGATACCGGGGTCGACCCGATACTGGTCGCCGCGCACATCACGGTGGCCGCGCAGGCGATCGTCGCACGCAGCGTCATGCCGGTCGACACGGCCGTGCTGTCGATCACGCGCATCCACGCCGGCGAGGCCTACAACGTCATCCCGGCGCGCGCGCACCTGGCAGGCACGGCGCGTGCCTTCTCGAAGCGGACGATGCAGCAGATCGGCGAGCGCCTGCGCGAAATCATCGCCGGCGTCGCGCAGGCAATGGGCGCGCGCGCGACGCTGGATTTCCGCGTGCCGTTCGCGTCGACGATCAATGACGCCGACGAGGCCGCCTTTGCCGCTTCGGTCTGCGCCGAACTGGTCGGTGCCGAACGGGTCGAGCGCGATCCGCCGCTGATCATGGCCACGGAGGACTTCTCGGCGATGCTCGAGCGCGTGCCCGGCTGCTACCTGAACATCGGCAACGGCGATGTCGAGGGCAGCTGCGAGGTCCACAATCCGCGCTACGACTTCAACGATGAGGCGTTACCGTACGGCGCCGCCTTCTTCGTGCGCGCCGTCGAACGCAAGCTCGGCGCGCCCGGCGAAGGGGGCACAACGGCTTGAGCGCATGGGCAGCCGGGCCCCGACGCCGGACACCCGGTGCGTCGGTGGATAAAAAAATGACGACACGATGAGCACGGAATCCTCTCGCCCGTCCCCCTCTGCGGAGCCGCCGGGCGCGGCGCGCCAGCGCGGCGGCGCGCGCAGCATCGTGCTCGGGCTGCTCGTGCTCGCACTGGTCGCCGGGCTCGGTGCCTGGTGGTGGCAGGTCCGCGAGGCAGGCGATCCGTCGGCCGCCGCTTCGCCGGGCGCACGCGTCGGCAACACCCCGTGGGGCGGCGCTCCAACGCGCATGCCGGTCACGGTAGTGACAGTCGCGCGCACCGATGTACCGGTCACGCTCGATGCGCTCGGCACGGTCGAATCGCTGCATACCGTCACCGTGCGCTCGCAGGTCGACGGGCCGCTCGTGCGCGTCGCCTTTCGCGAAGGACAGTTCGTGCAGGCCGGCGCCTTACTGGCCGAGATCGACCCGCGTCCGTTCGAGGTGCAACTGGCGCAGGTGCAGGGCCAGCTGGCACGCGATCGCGCCCTGCTGGAAAACGCCCGCCGCGATCTCGCGCGCTACCGCGAACTGGTCCGCCAGGACGCGGCCAGCGAACAACAGCGCGACACCCAGGCGGCGCTGGTCGCGCAATACGAAAGCGCGCTGCAGATCGACCAGGCACAGGTCGATCACGCCCGGCTGCAACTGGGCTACACGCGCATCACGGCACCGATCTCCGGCCTGCTCGGCATGCGCCTGGTCGATGCCGGCAACCTCGTGCGCGCGGGTGATGCGACCGGCCTCGTCACGATCACGCAGATGGCGCCGATCGCCGTCGGGTTCGCCGTGGCGGAACAGGAGATCGCACCGATCCTCGCGCGCTATCACGCCGGAGAAGCGATGGCGGTGCAGGCGCTCGATCGCACGGCCAGCACGGTGCTGGCCGAGGGCACGCTGACGACACTCGACAACCGCATCGATGTCACGACCGGCACGCTGCGGATGAAGGCCCAATTCGCCAATAGCGATCGCGCGCTGTACCCGAACCAGTTCGTCAACGCGCGCATCGCCATCGACCGGCTCGCCGATGCCCTCGTCGTTCCGGCCGCTGCCGTCCAGCGCGGCTCGGCCGGCACCTGGGTCTATGTCGTCGAGACGGCCGCGGACGGCGCCGATGCCACGGTGCGGCGTCAGCCGGTCGAAACCGGCCCGAGCTGGCGCGATTCCGTCGTTGTGCGCAGCGGACTGGCCGACGGTGAACGCGTCGTCGTCGACGGTGTCGACAATCTGCGCGACGGCACCTCGGTCGAGCCGGTCGACCGGCAGGAAGCGGAACGCGAGGGGGAGCGTCCATCGACCGCACCGGCGGCACGCGGCGGCCGCACGCGATGACGACGGCGCGGCCCGCCGGTGACGAGGCGTACGCCCGCGGAATGCGATCGACGTCGGCACTTCCTGGTCACTCCGGCAGCCGGCACACATGAATCCGTCGCGCCTGTTCATCCTGCGCCCGGTGGCGACCTCGCTGCTGATGGTGGCGATCCTGCTCGCCGGCCTCGTGTCCTGGCGGCTGCTGCCGCTGTCGGCACTGCCGGAAGTCGATTACCCGACGATCCAGGTGACGACGCTCTATCCGGGGGCCAGCCCCGAGGTCACCGCCTCGTCGATCACGGCGCCACTGGAGCGCCAGTTCGGCCAGATGCCGGGACTGAACCGGATGTCGTCGACGAGTTCGGGCGGTGCTTCGGTCATCACGCTGCAGTTCGCCCTCACGCTCGCGCTCGACGTCGCCGAGCAGCAGGTGCAGGCCGGCATCAATGCCGCCACGACGCTGCTGCCGAACGATCTGCCGGCGCCGCCCGTCTACAGCAAGATCAATCCGGCCGATGCGCCGGTGCTCACGCTCGGCTTTCATTCGGCGACGATTCCGCTCACGCAGTTGCGCGACCTCGTCGACACGCGCGTGGCGCAGAAGATCTCGCAGCTGGCCGGCGTCGGCCTGGTCTCGATCAGCGGCGGCCAGCGCCCGGCGGTGCGCGTGCGCGTCGATCCGGGTGCACTGGCCGCGGCCGGGCTGTCGATCGAGGACGTGCGCACGGCGATCATCAGCGCCAACTCCAATCAGGCCAAGGGCAGCATCGACGGGCCGCAGCGCGCGGCAACCATCGATGCCAACGACCAGATCCGCTCGGCCGACGGCTATCGCGAGCTGATACTCGCCTACCGGGACGGCGCGCCACTTCGGCTGGGCGAAATGGCCAGCGTCGACGAGGCCGCCGAGAACACGCAACTGGCGGCCTGGGCCAACGATCGGCCGGCAATCGTGCTCAACATCCAGCGCCAGCCGGGATCGAATGTCATCGAGGTCGTCGACCGCGTCCGCGCGCTGCTGCCGACCCTGCAGGCAGCGCTGCCGGGCGCGGTCGAAATGGACGTGCTGACCGACCGCACAGTGACGATCCGCGCGTCGGTACGCGCCGTGCAGTTCGAGCTGATGCTGGCGATCGCGCTCGTCGTGATGGTGATGTTCCTCTTCCTGCGCAGTGTCGCGGCGACGATCATTCCGGCCGTGGCCGTGCCGCTGTCGCTGGTTGGCACCTTCGGCGTCATGTATCTGGCCGGGTTCTCGCTCAACAACCTGACGCTGATGGCACTGACGATCGCCACCGGCTTCGTCGTCGACGACGCGATCGTGATGATCGAGAACGTCGCGCGCTTCCGCGAAGCGGGCGAATCGCCGCTGCAGGCGGCACTGAAGGGCTCGCGGCAGATCGCCTTCACGATCATTTCACTGACCGTCTCGCTGGTCGCGGTGCTGATTCCGCTGCTCTTCATGCGCGAGGTCGTCGGCCGGCTCTTTCGCGAATTCGCGATCACGCTGGCCGTGGCCATCCTGATCTCGGCCGTCGTCTCGCTCACGCTCACGCCGATGATGTGCGCGCGGCTGCTCGGCCGCGGCGGGCGCGCCCGTACGGACACCGCCCCCGGGGAACCGGGCGGCAAACCCGGGGTCGACAGTGCACGGGCAGACGCGGAAGGCAGCGGTAGCGCGGCTGCCCGTGCAACGGACGGCGCGACCAGCGTGCTGACCGGCACAGACAGCAGAGAAGCGCACGATGCAACGTGGACCACGACTGGTAGCCAGGACCACAGGTCGACCGGGACAACGCGCCCGGGCTGGTTCGACCGGCTCGTGGCCGCCTACGGACGGGCGCTCGACGTGGTGCTCGATCACCAGGCGGCGACGCTTCTGGTCGCCATCGGCACGCTCGTGCTGACCGTCGTACTCTACATTCTCATTCCGAAGGGCTTCTTCCCGGTGCAGGACACCGGCCTGATCCAGGGCATCTCTCAGGCCCGCCAATCGATCTCGTTTCCGGCGATGGCCGCGGCGCAGCAGCGTCTGGCGCGGCAGATTCTCGACGACCCGGCAGTGGCCGGCCTGACCTCGTTCATCGGCGTCGACGGCGCCAATGCGACGCTCAACACCGGGCGCATGCTGATCGATCTGAAGCCGCGCGCCGAACGCGACGCGAGCGCCAGCGAAGTGATCCGTCGGCTGCGCGCGCGTACGGCCGGCGACGCCGGGATGGAGCTCTTTCTGCAGCCGGTGCAGGACCTGACGATCGACGACCGGCTGGCACGCACGCAGTACCAGTACACCGTCGAGGATCCCGACCCCGACCGGCTGGCGCAGTGGGTGCCGCGACTGGTCGACGCGCTTGCCGCGCTGCCCGAACTTGCCGACGTCACCAGCGATCTGCAGGATCGCGGCCTGCAGGCCTTCGTGGATATCGACCGCGATAGCGCCGCGCGCCTGGGAGTATCGCTGGCGGCGATCGATCAGGCACTGTACAGCGCGTTCGGCCAGCGCCAGGTGACGACCATCTTCACGCAGGCCAACCAGTATCGCGTCGTGCTCGAAGTCACACCGCGCCACGCACTGGGCCCGGCGTCGATCGGCGCGATCCGCGTCAAGGGGGGCGATGGCACGCTGGTGCCACTGGCGAGCGTCGCGCGCATCGTCGAACGGCCGACGATGCTGGCCATCCACCATCTCGGACAATTCCCGGCGGCGACGATCTCGTTCAATCTCGCCTCCGGCACGGCGCTCGGCGAAGCCGTCGACGCGGTGCGTGCCGCGCAGGACCGGCTCGGGCTGCCGGCCAGCATGCGCACCGGCTTCCAGGGCGCCGCGCTGGCCTTCCAGGCGTCGCTCGACAGTACGGTATTGCTGATTCTCGCCGCGCTGGTGACGATGTACATCGTGCTCGGCGTGCTTTACGAGAGCTACATCCACCCGATCACGATCCTGTCGACGCTGCCGTCGGCCGGCGTAGGCGCGCTGCTGGCGCTGATGCTCGCCGGCAGCGATCTGGGCATCGTCGCCGTCATCGGCATCATCCTGCTGATCGGCATCGTCAAGAAGAATGCGATCCTGATGATCGACTTCGCGCTCGATGCCGAACGCATCGGCGGCATGGCGCCGCGCGACGCGATCTACCAGGCCGCGCTGCTGCGCTTCCGGCCGATCCTGATGACGACGATGGCGGCGCTGCTGTCGGCCCTGCCGCTGATGCTGGGCGGCGGCGTCGGCACCGAGCTGCGCCAGCCACTCGGCGTGACGATGGTCGGCGGACTGCTGCTCAGCCAGGTGCTGACGCTGTTCACCACACCGGTGGTCTATCTCGCCTTCGAGCGCTCGGCGCGCTGGGTGGCGGCGTGGCGCGCGGCATGAGCGGGCCGCACATGAACGACCGTGCGAGCGGGCACGCGGGCAAAGGCGGAAGCAATGGCCGCAACCACGCCGCGGGCGACGCCGGCGACAGGATCGCACGGCTCGACGCAGGGGAGAGCATCGGCGCCGGCACCCGGTTTTTCGCAACCTTCATCGAACGGCCAGTGGCCACGACGCTGCTCACGCTGGCCATCGTGCTCGCCGGGCTGGCTGCGTGGGGACTGCTGCCGGTGGCGCCGCTGCCACAGGTCGACTACCCGACGATCTCCGTTTCGGCCTCGCTGCCCGGCGCCAGCCCGGAGACGATGGCGGCCACCGTCGCGACACCGCTCGAACGGGCACTCGGCAAGATCGCCGGCGTCAACCAGATGACGTCGAACAGTTCGCTCGGGCAGACGCGCATCGTGCTGCAGTTCGATCTCGAACGCAGCATCGACGCAGCCGCGATCGACGTGCAGGCGGCGATCAACGCCGCGCGCGCATCGTTGCCGGCCGGACTCGTGCGCAATCCGTCGTATCGCAAGGTGAACCCGGCCGAGGACCCGATCCTGATCATCGCCCTGACTTCGGAATCGATGACCCAGGGGCAGATCTACGACATCGCCTCGACCGTGCTCGCGCAGCAGCTCGCCCGGGTGACCGGTGTCGGCCAGGTCGTCGTCGGCGGCAGTTCGCTGCCGGCGGTGCGCGTCGCGGTGCAGCCGCTGCAGCTCGATCGCTACGGCATCGGGCTGGACCAGGTGCGCCAGGCGATTGCCGATGCCAGCTCGAACCGGCCGCTCGGCGCCGTCGCCGACGAGCAGACACGCTGGCAGATCGGTACACGGGCACCGACGCGCACGGCCGCCGACTACCTGCCGCTGATCGTCGACTACCGGGACGGCGCCGCCGTGCGTCTGGGCGACGTCGCCGACGTGCGCGACTCGGTCGAGGACGAACGCAATGCCGGCTCGGCCAACGGCCGCCCGTCCGTGCTGCTGATCGCCTACCGGGAGCCGGCAGCCAACATCATCGAGGTCGTCGACCGCATCCACGCGATGCTGCCCGCACTCCAGGCCGCTGCGCCGGCGGCGCTCGACATGGCCGTGACGTCGGATCGCACGACGACGATCCGGGCGTCGCTGCGCGAGGTGCAGCGCACGCTGATCCTGTCGGTCGTGCTCGTCGTGCTCGTCGTCTTCCTCTTCCTGCGCAGCGCCCGGGCTACGCTGGTGCCGGCGATTGCCGTGCCGACCTCGCTGATCGGCACCTTTGGCGTCATGTACCTGGCCGGCTACAGCCTGAACAATCTGTCGCTGATGGCGCTGACCGTGGCCACCGGCTTCGTCGTCGACGACGCCATCGTCGTGCTGGAGAACATCGTCCGTCGCCGCGAAGCGCGGGGCCGCCCGGACGAGAGCACCATTGAGACTGCCATCCACGGTGCGCGCGAAGTCGGCTTCACGGTGGTCGCGATCAGCCTGTCGCTGATCGCCGTCTTCATTCCGATCCTCGCCATGGGCGGGCTGGTCGGACGCTATTTCCGCGAATTCGCCATGGTGCTGTCGGTGGCGATCCTGATTTCGCTTGTCGTGTCGCTGACGACGACACCGATGCTGGCGGCACGTCTGCTCGGCGCACGCGGCCGATCCGAAGAGTCCGCGCCGCGAACGCGAAGGGGAAACGACGACGCCCCGAACGGGATTTACCCGCGAATCGCGCATGCCTACGCGCGCAGCGTCGGCTGGGCGCTCGATCACCGCTGGTTCATGCTGCTCGTGCTGGCGGCAACGATCGCCCTGAATGTCTGGCTGTACATGATTGTGCCCAAGGGGTTCTTCCCGGCGCAGGACACCGGCCGGATCTTCGCCTCGGTGCGCGCCGACCAGAGCATTTCCTTCCAGGCGATGCGGCCCAAGCTCGATGCCTTCGTCGAGATCGTGCGCCACGATCCGGCTGTTGGCTACGTCACCGCCTATACCGGCGGATCCCGCGTCAACAGCGGCCTGATGTTCATCTCGCTGGTGCCGCTGGCCGAACGCGGCGAGAGCACCGACCAGGTGATTGCACGTCTGCGCCGCAAGACCGCGCACGTGCCGGGGGCGCGTCTGTTCATGGTCGGCCAGAGCGAGATCCGCATCGGCGCGCGCACCAGCAGTTCGAATTTCCAGTACACGCTGCGCAGCGACGATCTGGGCGAGCTGCGCCAATGGGAGCCGCGCATCCGCAACGCGATGAGCCGCCTGCCCGAACTGCTCGACATCGATACCGACGCCGAAGACAAGGGTAGCCAGATCACGCTGACGATCGACCGCGACGCTGCGGCGCGCCTGGGCATCGACACGCGCCAGATCACCAACCTGCTCAACAATGCCTACGGTCAGCGCCAGGTCGCGACGATCCATGCGCCGCTGAACCAGTACCACGTCGTGCTCGAAGTGGCGGCCGCCTTCCGCGATCATCCCGACGACCTCGATCGCCTGAGCCTGCCCAACCGCCAGGGCGAACCGGTGCCACTGGCGATGTTCGCCAGCTGGCAGCCGACGACGACGCCGCTCGGGGTCAGCCACCAGGGCGGCTTCGTCGCCTCGACGGTTTCGTTCAACCTCGCACCGGGCGTATCGCTGTCACAGGCCACCGCTGCCATCTCGCGGGCGATTGCCCGCCTCGGCCCGCCGGTGAGCCTGCAGCACGGCTTCGAGGGCACGGCCAGCGCCTTCCAGCAATCGGTCGCCAATCAGCCGTGGCTGATACTGGCGGCCATCATTGCCGTCTACCTGGTTCTCGGCATTCTTTATGAAAGTCTCGTGCATCCGGTCACCATCCTGTCGACGCTGCCGTCGGCCGGCGTCGGCGCGCTGCTCGCGCTGATGGCGACCGGCACCGAGTTCACCGTCATCGCGCTGATCGGCGTGCTGCTGCTGATCGGCATCGTCAAGAAGAACGCAATCCTGATGATCGACTTCGCACTGGCCGCCGAGCGCAACGACGGGCTGTCGCCGCGCGACGCGATTCATCGCGCCTGCCGGCTGCGCTTCCGGCCGATCCTGATGACGACGATGGCGGCAATGCTCGGCGCGCTGCCGCTGGCACTCGGCACCGGCGACGGCGCCGAACTGCGCCGGCCGCTGGGCATCGCCATCGTCGGCGGTCTGGCGGTCAGCCAGCTGCTGACGCTGTACACGACGCCGGTGGTCTACCTGGCACTCGACCGGCTGCGGCTGCGCGCGCGCCGGTGGTGGTCGGCCGGCGGCCGGCGCGGCAAGGACCGGCAGGACATCGATCGCAACGGAGAGTCCGGAGGAAGACCCGGCCGCGGTTCCGACGAGGGCCGGATCGGCCCGGGTTCCCCGGTGCCGGGCGGCGTACGAGCGCTGATGCCCTGGCTCACCGTCCTCGGCGCACTGTGCCTGCTGGCCGGCTGCACGAGCATGCCGGACTACCAGCGCCCGGATATCGAAGTTGGCGCACGCTATCAGGAAGTCGTCAATCAATCCGACAAAAACTCCCACTCGCCTTCAGGTTCGAAGCCCGATACCGCGTCCGTGCCGGAAGCGCTCTGGCAACCGGCGCACAGCGATGCGCTCCCGCAGGAACCCTCCTGGGCGGCTTTCGGCGACCCGACGCTCATGACGCTGCTGGCCGCACTGGAGCCGACGAATCAGACGCTGCAGATGGCCCAGGCGCAATACCGTGGTGCGGTCGCAGCGGTCAACGCGGCACGCGCCGGGCGGGCACCTGTGCTGAGCGCCGGCGCCTCGGCCACGCGGGCACGCAGTACCGGCGGCGCGACCGTCCAGGCCTGGACGACGGATCTGTCCGCCGGCTGGGAGCCCGACCTGTGGGGACGCATCGCGGCGCGCATCGACGCCGCGCAGGCCAGCGCCGAGGCGGGTGCCGCCGATCTGGCCGGCGTACGCCTGGCGCAGCAGACGCTGCTCGCGCAGACCTGGTTCCAGTGGCGCGTCGTGCGCGCGCAGCAGCAACTGCTCGACGAAACCGTGGCCGCGTACGCACGGTCGCTGCAACTGACGCGCGATCGGCTGGCGGCGGGCGTCGTCACACGCGCCGATGTCGCACAGGCGCAGACGCAATGGAAGGCCGCACAGGCACAACGCCTGGAGACCGACATCACGCGCGCGCAACTCGAACACGCGCTGGCCCTGCTGACCGGCCGGACACCGTCCGGATTCGCGCTGCCGAATCCGGAAGTCAGTGAGCACACGCAAACAACAGACCCATGGCTCCGCGCACTGCCGGACCGCATCCCGGACGTACCGGTCGGGCTGCCCTCGCAACTGCTCGAACGCCGCCCGGACATCATCGCCGCCGAACGGCGCGTCGCCGCGGCCCATGCGCGCATCGGCGCGGCCCGGGCAGCCTGGTACCCGTCGCTGACGCTGGGCGCCGGCGTCGGGTTGCGCGCCACGACCATTGGTGATCTGCTGGCGCTGCCGGCGCGCGTCTGGTCACTCGGCCCGTCGCTGGCAGCGCTGCTCTTCGATGGTGGTGCCCGCGCAGCCGACGACGAGCAGGCGCAGGCCGAATACGAGTTCGCCGTCGCCAACTGGCGGCAGACGGTCCTGCTGGCCTTCCGGGAAGTCGAAGACCAGCTCGCGGCGCTGCGCGTGCTCGAAACACAGATCGCGGTGCAGCGCGAAGTACTGGCTGCGGCACAGTTGACACTGGAGCTCATCACCCGCCAGTACAAGGCGGGCACAGTCTCGTTCCTGAACGTCGTTCAGGCGCAGACGAGCGTGCAGCAGGCCGGACTGGCATTGCTGTCCTTACAGGGACGGCGCCTGGATGGCACGGTCGCGCTGATCCGGGCCATCGGCGGACCCTGGTGAGTCGGACGATCGGCGGGTCCGGGTGAACCGGGCGGTTCAGCGAGTCCGGATGGCCGAATCCGGAGAACCCGGACAAGGCGGGTTCGGCCGCCTCAGCATGCCCCAGACACCTCTGTCAGGGCCGCATTCACCCGGCATGTGCTCGTTCGGCGTGCGCATAACGACATCATCCGCGTCATCTGCTGTCAGAATGGCGGATTCGACGCACGCCGGTGCCGCGGTGCATAAAGCACGCCGATACATCCCGCGGCGGCCACACGGATTCCGGCGCCGGCGTGCGCCTACAGCCCTGATCAGAACGGAAAACTCCCCATGCGCATCGAAACCCTGGCCGTGCATGCCGGCTACAAGCCCGAGCCGACGACGAAGGCCGTCGCCGTGCCGATCTACCAGACCGTCGCCTACGCCTTCGACAATGCCCAGCACGGCGCCGACCTGTTCGACCTGAAAGTGCCGGGCAACATCTACACGCGCATCATGAATCCGACCGAGGACGTGCTCGAGCAGCGCGTCGCCGCCCTCGAAGGCGGCGTCGGTGCGCTGGCACTGGCCTCGGGCATGGCCGCTGTCACCTATTCGATCCAGACGATCACCGAAGCCGGCGACAACATCGTCGCCGCCGGCACGCTCTACGGCGGCACCTTCAACCTGTTCGCGCACACCTTCCCGCAGCAGGGCATCGAGGTGCGCTTCGCCGATGCGCGCAAGCCGGAAACCTTCGCGCCGCTGATCGACAAGCGCACCAAGCTGATCTTCGTCGAATCGATCGGCAACCCGCTCGGCAACGTCGCCGACATCGGCGCATTGGCCGACATCGCGCATGCCCACGGCATCCCGCTGATCGTCGACAACACCGTACCCAGCCCCTATCTGTGCCGCCCGTTCGAGCACGGCGCCGACATCGTCGTGCATGCGCTCACCAAATATCTGGGCGGACACGGCAACAGCCTCGGCGGCGCCATCGTCGACAGCGGCAAGTTTCCGTGGGCCGAACACAAGGACCGCTACAAGCGCCTGAACGAACCAGACGTCAGCTATCACGGCGTCGTCTACACCGAAGCGCTCGGACCGGCGGCCTACATTGGCCGTGCGCGCGTCGTGCCGCTGCGCAACATGGGCGCGGCGATCTCGCCGTTCAACGCCTTCCTGCTGCTGCAGGGCATCGAGACCCTGCCGCTGCGCATGGACCGCACCTGCGAGAACACGCTGGCGGTGGCGCAGCACCTGAAGGACCATCCGAAAGTCGGCTGGGTCGAGTACGCCGGCCTGCCCGATCACCCCGATCACGCGCTGGTGCAGAAATACATGGGCGGGCGCGCCTCGGGCATCCTCTCCTTCGGCCTGAAGCAGAAAGGCCGTGAAGCCGGCGCGCGCGTGCTCGATGCGTTCCAGTTGTTCAGCCGGCTGGTGAACATCGGCGACGCCAAATCGCTGGCCACGCACCCGGCGTCGACGACGCACCGCCAGCTGGCGCCCGAAGAGATGGCCAAGGCCGGCGTGAGCGAGGAGATGATCCGCCTGTCGCTGGGCATCGAACACATCGACGATCTGCTCGAAGACCTCGACCGTGCGCTGGAAGCGGCCTGAGCCTGCGTGACGTCACCGGCCGCGTCCAGGCGCGGCCGGTGTGCGCAGCCCCCGGCAGGGCGTGGCGCGAAGCGGCGCGCTCGTGCGGCACGGGCACGCGGCGGAACGCGCGGGTTTATCCTGTGGCTTCCCCGACGCCACCATACCGCTTCGATGACCTCGTTCGATCGCCGCTTCATCGCCTTTCTCGTCGTCTACACCCTCGCGCTCGGCGTCCTGCCGCTGACGCTTTCCGACCCTGATTTCCACTGGCTCTTCTCGGAAACCGGGCCGGTGGAGATCCTGTCGCTGGTCTTCTGGGTCGTGGCAGCGATCGTCGTGCTCGTGTCCGTACGCCCCGCCACCGGACGCACCTGGGCCTTCGCGGTGATGTACCTGGTTTTCGCCGCGCGCGAAGCCGATCTGCATCGCGCCTTCACCGCCGACAGCATGCTCAAGAGCGGCTATTACCGCCACGTCGCAGCGCCGCTGCCGGAGAAGATCATCGCCGGCCTCGTCGCGATTGCCATCCTCGCGCTGCTGCTGTATTTCCTCTGGGTATCGTTCCGCTTCCTGTTCGCGCAGGGCGGCTGGCGCACCCGCTCGGGCGCCTGGCTGCTGGCCGCGCTTGCGCTGATCTTCTTCGTCAAGGTGCTCGACCGGGCGCCGGCGACACTCGAAGAAGACTACGGCATCGTCATCTCGCGGATGACCGATCGCTATGCAGCAGCCTATGAAGAAGGACTGGAAATGGTGCTGCCGCTGCTGTTCGCCGTCTCGGCCGGCGCCGAGCGCAGGAAGCGGCGATATCTGTGAGTGTCGTGGATACGCTCACTTCCGTACAATTACAGCAATCCCTTGAGGCCTGACGATTCATTCAGGCTGACACCGCTTCGCCGCACGGCCTGGTTCGGGCGCCATGTCGGTCACGATCGTCATCGTGCCGAAGTGCCTGGATCATGAGGAAAACCGGAGGAGGCCATGACTGTCACGGCAAAATCGCTGGGAATCGACAAACTGGACTTGAGCGATCGACTGGCGCTGGTGGAGGAAATCTGGGCAAGTGTATGCGCTGATACCGAGCAATTCCCTCTGAGCCAATCTCAGCGGACCGAACTGAACCAGCGCGTTGCCGACGACGACAGGTTCCCGGATGATGTCGCTTCGTGGGACGATATCAAGACATCCGTTCGAGTCCGGCTCGGACGATGGCCTTCCGCATTGTCCTTCGACGGGCAGCAAGAACCGAGTTCGAGGATGCAGCAATCTGGTACGAGGGTCAACGCCACGGACTCGGCGAAGAATTTACAAGCGAGGTCGACGAGACACTCGCAAAAATAGCAGAGAGTCCGACACGCTACCCGATCGTGTTCCGTGACGTCCGAAGGACCGTTACGCGCCGTTTTCCGTTCGCAATCTATTTCAGACTTCGCGGGAATACCGTGGTTGTGCTTGCCATCTTCCATGGACGACGTGATCCCCACGTTTGGCAGCGTCGGACGTGACCGGTTGCTCCAGCGAACGTCCACCAGAGAAACGGTGCATCGAGGTCTGATCACGATGCACACTCGGCGTGATGCCAAAGCGCGCCTTGAATGCGCGACTGAAATGCGCCGGGTGGTTGAAGCCGCGATCGAACGCAATTTCGGTAATTGAACGGCCCCGCTGTGCAACATCGGTGAGGTCGCGTCGACATGCTTCCAGGCGGCGTGCCAGCACGTAGCCAGCAACACCGTCGGGCTCCTCGGAGAACGCGTTGTACAGCTAGCGCCGACTGCAGTTCAGCGCTGTAGCGATCGCCTCGACGTTCAAGGACGGATCACCGAGCCGACGTTCGACCAACTGTTTGATCCGCTCACGCAGTGACTCACGCTGTGTCGGTGCGCTGTCGGCACCGGCCAGTTCGAGCAGCGACAGGCGGATCAGCTGGACGATCGTGTCGCCGAGCCCGCGCGCGGCCTCCGGTGCGATCGACGGCAACTCGTGCCAGGCACCGCGCATTGCCTGTAAAGCGAGCCGTGAGATGCCAGCGCCGAGGCGGCGCGCTGTCAGATCGTGCATCGGCAATCCGCGCTCGCGAAGGAGTGACTTCGGCACCATTACGATCAGGTGCTCGACGCGCATCGGGTTGGCAACAGAGTAGACGTCTGTGGTGTCATAGATGCTCCACTCCCCCGGTGATACCCAGACCTGCCGGCCGCTCTGCCCGACGCCAGCGGTGCCGCGAAATGGCGCGACGATCTTCAGATAACCGATCTCGCTGTGGCGTATCAAGCGGTCACTCTTCGTTACCCGGTGACGGTTTCCCTCAAGGCGAGTAAAAACGACATCACCCGCACATTCGGTGGCCATGCGGCCGTCGAAGTCAGTATCCCCGTACAGATCGGACTGCAGTCCGCAGAACAGTTGACTGATCCACTCGCACCAGTACGGCACACGCTCGGCGGGAGCGACCTGATCAGTGCTCAAAGTCGACTTGAACGACGGCATCCTCCCTCCGTTCACGGCAGCTTCAAAACCGTAGCACGCTTTGGCGCAGTTTCCGCTTTTGTTCGGATCGGGGCCGGGCGTCACCGCATCCACTGACGCCGCGCCCATCACTCAGCGGCTATCGACAGGCAATAGGCACCAAATCTACGAACGCTTCTCGACTCAGTGGAATGACCCGGATCGAAGAGCCCCCGCACCACTTCGCCTCCTGTTGACACGCCTCAGTATATCGAGATGCCCGATGCTCTGCCAGTCTATTTCTGCATCTGCGAACAACACCATAAATTCATGCGCATGGCTGCCGTCATCCCGATTTCAGTAAATGCCCACCTTATACAGCGTTATACACCAAACGTAATACCAGCACGGGAAATGCTCGGCATACGAACGCTCTACAACAATCTATAAGCAAGAGAACACAAAACTGATGCTTACCAAGACTCATGATTCCAACAAGTAGGCTATAATCATCATAAAACAGAACCAGGCATCAATCCTATGTATATGCCGCATATGCCAGATATATCTAAGACCTTCTCGATTAATGCAAACACTCCCATGTATAGCAACGGGCAAATCATAGTACGGGACTAACTGTGGCGCATATCGGCAGAAATTGTAAACTCATCAGCTCAAACCTGGAGCATAGAGTTACTGCCGAATGAATCGATGGCCGACAAATAAGCTATCAAGCACTGCAGTGAGCTGCGACACGTAACATCGACAAATATCGCCAATGAAGAGGCGATATAGGGTTAGTACGTACCTTCTCGTGCACAAATCGTCAAAGTGGACTGCACAAAATGCAAAGCACGAAGACCCAACCGTCTCTATCATGATCCAGAGAAAGCAGAAGCTGCCGCCGTGGTGGCGGCCATCATGAGGTCCGTATGCATAGCGACAAGCTGCGTGTACTGGCTAGCAATCGCAACGCTGAATAGTGTTCAGTTACGAGACCGACACAGCGGACAACCGGCCTTCGGTAAGAATCCATGATTCTTATAAATTCTCCGGTTCATAGTTCATGATATTTTGATAACAGGAGATAGATCAATGTCAATAGATCCCTTAGCCATGCGAGCTACTGCTGTTTTCAGTGATTCCTTTCAGTTTCCCGGGCGCTCCATTGATCCACGTGCTCCCGAGATGATTGAACGGGATCGCCTCATCATGGCGGAACGTCCCGGAATGCTCAGAAAGCTGCTGCCGTTACGTACCGACGAAACTGGCGTCTACTGCGGCGGCTGCTATCTCTTCGATACATACGAGAATGCGAAGGCCTATCGCGACTGGGTCGTGAATGATTTTGTTCTCGATGGGCTGGTCTTCCTCGATCGACCACCATTTCTCGAACCGACGTCTCAGCTTTGGCAGATTGTCGGTTTCGAGGATTTTGCAAGTATCCAGACAGCTCAGCACATAATGCGCTTTGAGCGTTGGCATACTCCTATCCGAGCAAGCGTTGAGGACATTCGCCGCCGTCATTGGCCTGATGTGCGTGAGCGGGCTCAGGCCATGGGATTGAGCAGTGTCTGGTTACTCTTCGAACCGGACGAATACCATCCACAGCTCGGGTTAGTCTCTGTCGCGGCCCGCGAGACTTCTGACGATGAATCGGTGGCAGGTCTTCAATGGCTTGAATCGCAGCCCTCACTCGGCGCACAAATTGCTGAAGAGCTTGACGGAACAAAAGTATTTGATCGAACTTCCTGGATCTATATGGTCTGGTTTCCGATCAGTCCAGAAACGACCGGGTCTGCGACTGCACTCTGGCCATGCTCCCCCCCGTTACCAGGACTCACTTCTGGCGGAGTTCGGCATAGATAAAAAGAAGAGCTTTGATCCGGCCGTCCAAAGTGAGGAGTCAGGACGGTCTGGATCGCGTTCCAACAATTCTCCAGATCGGTTTCGTATCGCCGCTGTTATACCATTAGCTGCGTATAACCGCGGCTGTTCCGTGCGAGACAATCGCAGATGATGACGATTCAAACAGTTTAGAGGGAATTATTATGAGTGTGCCCCTATCCCTATCCATGTCCCGTCGCAACACATTGCAAATACTTGCGGCAAGTGCTGGTGGCCTTGCTGCACCGGCCATCCTACGTGCGCAGGATCGTCCCGTCCGCATCGGTTACGCGATTGCACGCACTGGCCCATGGGCTGCCGGCGCACAAGTAACCCAGGAACCAAACTACCTGATGTGGGCCGAACAACAGAATAGTGCTGGCGGCCTTGAGGTACAGGGCAGACGTCGCCGTATCGAACTGATCGGACTGGATGACCGTAGTGAAATCGAAACCTGCATCCGCAGCTTCGAAAAGCTGATGAGCAGCGACAAGGTCGATCTGATTCTACCGCCCTGGGGCTCAAGCGCAAACTTTGCACTTGCACCACTGGCGAACCGGCACGGCTACCCGATGCTCGCGCCAACTGCGCTGTCGCGCAAGCTGATCGACATGAACCTGCCGTATTTCTTCTCGCTACTGCAGCAGCCGGACCGGATGATGGACGCGCTCGTTGACATGCTTGCTGCACATAATACGAAGACAATCGCAATTCTGTACATGGATGATCTGTTCGGGCTAGAGAACTTCGCAGCACTCAACACGGCGCTCAAGCAGACCAACATCCAGGTTGTCGAGCGCAAGGGCTATCCGCTCGGTGTCAAGGATCTCGCGCCAACGCTGCGCGTGATCAAAGACCTGAACCCAGACGCCTTTATTGGTATCACCTACCCGCCCGACACGATCCTCGCCAGCAAGCAGTCAAAGGAAATCGGTTTCAATCCAAAGATTTTCTATGCTTCGGTGGGTACGGCTTACCAAGTATATCGCGACGTAATCGGCGCCAGTGCCGAAGGCGTCTCGGGCATGGGTTCGTGGAACTCGAAAACAAGTGTTGGTGCAAAGACATATTTCGATGCGCACACTGCGAGGTTTGGTAAAGAGCCCGAGCGCTGGGGCAGCGGCCACTGCTGGGCGGGATTGGAGATCCTCACTCAGGCTGTCTCCGAAGCAGGTCTGGATCGCACGGCGATCCGCGACTACATCACCAGGGGCGAGCATCCGACAATTATCGGGACGCTGCGTTTCGAGGGCAGCGAGAACGCGGCCACACCGGGTAGCGTCGGCCAATGGCAAAACGGCGAATTCGAAGTCGTCTGGCCGAAAGAAATGGCGACCGCGCAGTTACGTACCCCCAAACCCGCCTGGGTCTGAAGCACAGACGTCCCTTCGTTAACAACGCCAACAATGTCGCTGGGCGCCTGGATCGAACTTTTTGCCTCTGGTGTCATTACCGGCGCGATCTATGCGCTGGTGGCGCTCGGCCTGAACCTGCAGTACGGGCTGATGCGCATCCTGAACATCGCCCACGGCGAGTTCCTCATGCTGGGCGCCTTCCTGACCTGGCTGGCGCACACGCGCTGGGGCATCTCGCCGCTGGCGATGGCGCCGATCGCCTTCGTCGTGATGATGGTGGTCGGCATGGCCGTGCACCGGCTGTGCTTTGCGCGCCTGACCAGGATCTCGCCGACGGTCGACATCTTCGAGGCACGCGGGCTGCTGGTCGCGTTCGGGCTGATGTTCCTCGCGCAGAACCTCGCCTCCTTCGTCTGGGGCGGTGACCTGCGCGGCTACGACTACCTGACCACGCCGGTGGCGTTTGCCGGCACGCAGTTTGCCGCCAACAACCTGGTGCTCTTCGCGGTGGCGCTCGTCGTCAGCCTGGCGCTCATCGTGCTGCTGCGCACGACCCTGCTCGGCAAGGGCGTGCGGGCGCTGATGCAGTCTCCGGTGGGCGCGATGCTGGTCGGCATCGACACGGCGCGGCTGCATCCGCTGATGTTCGGCATCGGACTCGGCCTGTCCGGGCTGGCCGGCAGCCTGCTGTCGATGACCTACGCGATCTCGCCGTCGATCGGCGAGCCGTACACGGTGACGGCGCTGATCGTCATCACGCTCGGCGGCTTCGGCAGCATGACCGGCAGCCTCGTGGCCGGCCTGGCGCTCGGCGTGATCGAGGCACTCGGCATGCATTTCGGCAGTCCGTCGATCAAGCCGCTGCTGTCTTACGGGATCTTCATTGCCGTGCTGCTGTGGAAGCCGCAAGGGCTGTTCCGGAACTGAACACCGTGCATTCACCCGTGCGTTCTTCCCTGCGCCGCGATCTGTCGATCCTGGTCGTATCGATGCTGGCGCTGGCCAGCCTGCCGTTCATGGCCGGCGATTTCACGCTGTCGATGGTGCTGAGCTGCCTGATGTACATCGCGCTGGCGACGAGCTGGGGCGTCTTCTGCGGGTCCACCGGCTATCTGTCGCTGGCCAGCGCCGCCTTTTTCGGCATCGGCGCCTATACCAGCGCCTTCGTGCTCGACGCCGTGCCGTGGCTGGTGGCGATCGGCCTGGGGGCACTGGCCGCGGTCGTGCTCGCCATCATCATGGGCAGCGCGGTACTGCACCTGCGCGGCACGTATTTCGCGGTGCTGACCTTCGGCATGACCGAACTCATCCGGCACACGGTGACGCTGGCCGAAAAAAGCCTGGCCGGCACGGTCGGGCGGGTGCTGATCGACGTGCCCGAGCCGGATACCGTGTATTTCACGATGCTGGCGATCGCGGTCGCCGCGGTCCTGACAACCATCATCGTGCGCCGCAGCCGGCTCGGCCTGGCCATGGCCGGAATCGGCGGCGACGAGCAGCGCGCCGAAACGCTGGGCGTGAACACGCGGCGCGTGAAGGTGATCGGCTTCACGCTGACGGCCGTGTTCGCCGGTGCCGCCGGCGCGGCGATGAGCGTGCGCTGGACCTACATCGACCCGACGACCGTATTCAACCCCTTCATCGGCTTCCAGACCGTGCTGATCGCGCTGATCGGCGGTGCCGCCACCTTGTGGGGACCGGTGGCGGCGGCCATCGTCTTCAGTGTGCTGGCCGAGACGCTGCGCCTGCAACTGCCGCAGGTGTACATGATGACACTCGGGCTGCTGCTGATCCTGTCGGTGCTGTACATGCCCGACGGACTGGCTTCAGTCGCCGGAAAGCTCTTCAGACGCAAGCACCCACTTCCGAAGGCAGCACCGGAAGCCATCCAGGCAACCGTGCCTGAAAGAGGCCGTCCATGACCGGCCGGATATCGCGCCTGCAGGCGCACGGGGTCACGGTACGCTTCGGTGGCCTGGTCGCGGTCGATGCCGTGGACGCACGGTTCGACAGCGGGGAACTCGTCGGCATCATCGGTCCCAATGGCGCGGGCAAGACCACGTTTTTCAATGCCCTGTCAGGTGTGCAAGTGCCTACTTCTGGCCGGATTTCGGTTCACGGTACCGATCTCACCGGCGCGGCGCCACACCGGTTCGCCATGCACGGCATTGCCCGCACCTTCCAGACGCCGCGCGTCTTCGGGGCACTGAGCGTGGCGCAGAACGTCGATTTCGGCCTGCAGTTCGCCGGCCGCGTACGCACGTCGGGCGTTGCCACGCTGCGCGACGCCGGCAGCATTCTCGAATGGATCGGACTCGCTTCCCTGGCGGCGCTGCCGGCCGCGGCGATCACGCCGTCGCAGCAGCGACTGCTCGAGATCGGCATGGCGCTGGCGACCCGCCCGGACGTGCTGCTGCTCGACGAAGTGGCGGCCGGTCTCACCGAGGCCGAAGTCGAGGCAATGGCGCAGCGCATCCGTGCGCTGCGTGACGAACTCGGGCTCACGGTGATCTGGATCGAACACGCGGTGACGACGCTGATGCGCCACGTCGAGCGCGTGCTCGTTCTGCACCAGGGACGCAGGATCGCCGACGGCACGCCGGCGCAGGTCGTCCGGGATGCGGGCGTGATCGAGGCCTATCTGGGCGACGAGATGGTCGGCGAGGATCTGCCTGGTGACGCGGTACCGGGTAACGGGTCGGCCGGCGCGAAACCGGTTGATCCGCAACGGGTGGCGGGCGCGCCGCGCGACGGCGTGTCACGGGAGGCGACGCGATGAGCAGGGGCGGACCGGCAACGATGGCCGTCCGGCCGACCGGACACGCGGCGAAGCCGCCGGCGGCGCGTCTGCAGGTCGATGGTCTGAGCGCCGGCTATGGCGGCTTTCTCGTCGTGCGCGATCTCTCGCTCGTCGCAGCGCCGGGAATCACGGTCATTCTCGGGCCCAACGGGGCCGGCAAGACGACGACGCTGAAGGCGATCGCCGGCCTGATCCGGCGTCAGGGGCGCGTGCGCCTCGACGACACGGACATCCCCGTCGACGCACGTCCGAATGCCATCGTCCTGCGCGGCATCGCACTGGTGGCGGAAGGGCGGGCGCTGTTTGCGGACATGACCGTGCGCGACAATCTGGAACTCGGAGGCTGGCTGGTGCCGTCGGCAGAGCGGGTACGCCGGCTGGAGCAAGCATTCACTGACTTCCCTCGGCTTGCGGAACGTGCCGGGCAACTTGCCGGCACGATGAGCGGCGGGGAGCAGCAGATGGTGGCCGTGGCACGCGCGATGATGTCGGCGCCGCGACTGCTGATGCTCGACGAGCCATCGCTCGGCCTGGCGCCGAAGATGGTCGATGAACTGCTGGCCATCGTGCGCCGCATCGCCGCGCAGGGCACGACCGTGCTGATGGTCGAGCAGAACGTGCGCAAGGCGCTGATGGTCGCCGATCACGGCTACGTTCTCGAGCGCGGCGCAATCGTCGCCGCCGGCCCGGCCGCCGAACTGGCGGCCTCGGCGGCCGTGCGTTCGGCCTATCTGGGCAAGGAGGCCGCAGCGCACAGCCCCGGATAGCCGGATCCGGCCTGTGCCGGCCCGACCAGATTCCGCAGATACCCTGCCGGCAATGCGGCCGGCAGTACCCGGGGGACTTCAACGCGAAGTGCCCGACCGCTTTCATCCGGACAGGAGGTTCGAATGTCTGATCTGACCATGCTCATCGGCGGCAAGGCCGTCGCCGCCCGTAACGGGGCCACCTTCGAGCGCCGCAATCCGCTCGATGACAGCGTTGCCACGCGCGCACCGGCGGCCACACCCGAAGACGCCGTCGACGCCGTCGAGGCGGCGGCCGCGGCCTTCGTCACCTGGAGCCGCACCGGCCCGGGCGAGCGCCGCCGGCTACTGCTCGCCGCCGCCGACGCGCTGTCGGCACGCATGCCGCAGTTCATCGAGGCGGTCGCGGCGGAAACCGGTGCGACCGGACTCTGGGCCGGCTTCAACGTGCAGCTGGCCTCCGACATGCTGCGCGAAGCGGCTGCGCTGACCACGCGCGCGACCGGCGAAGTCATTCCGTCGGACGTGCCCGGGTCGCTCGCCATGGGCGTGCGCCAGCCGGCCGGCGTGGTCGTCGGCATCGCGCCGTGGAATGCGCCCGTCATCCTCGGCACGCGCGCCATCGCCACCCCGCTGGCCTGCGGCAACACGGTCGTGCTCAAGGGCAGCGAGAACTGCCCGCGCACGCATCAACTGATCATCGAGGCGCTGCAGAACGCCGGCTTCCCGGACGGCGTCGTCAACTACATCACCAACGCGCCGGCCGACGCCGGCGCCGTCGTCGAGGCGATGGTGGCGCATCCGGCGGTGCGCCGCGTCAACTTCACCGGCAGCACGCGCGTCGGTCGGATCATTGCCCAGACCTGCGCGAAACACCTGAAGGCGGCCGTGCTCGAACTCGGCGGCAAGGCACCGATGGTGATTCTCGACGACGCCAATGTCGAGGATGCCGTGAACGCCGCCGCCTTCGCCTGTTTCATGAACTCCGGGCAGATCTGCATGAGCGCCGAGCGCCTGGTCGTGGACACGCGCATTGCCGACGCCTTCGTCGAGCGTTTCGTGGCCAGGGCGCAGGCGCTGCCGTTGGGCGATCCGCGCAAGCCCGACCCTGTCGTGCTCGGTTCGGTCATCGGCATGAGCACGGTCGAGCACTGCAATGCGCTGATCGACGATGCACTGGCGAAGGGTGCGAAGCTGCTGTGTGGCGGCAAGGCGGAGAACACGCTGATGCCGGCCACCGTACTCGATCACGTCACCGCCGACATGCGCATCTATCGCGAGGAGACCTTCGCGCCGGTGAAATGCGTCGTGCGCGTCGACGGCGTCGAAGCGGCCATCGCCTGCGCCAACGACAACGAATACGGTCTGAGTTCGTCGGTGTTCGGCGGCGACGTCGCGCGCGCGATCCAGGTCGCGCAACGCATCGAAGCCGGCATCTGCCACGTCAACGGCCCGACCGTGCACGACGAGGCGCAGATGCCGTTCGGCGGCGTCAAGCACAGCGGCTGGGGCCGCTTCGGCGGTGAAGCCGGCATCCGCGAATTCACCGAACTGCGCTGGCTGACGGTGCAGACCGGACCGCGTCAGTATCCGTTCTGAAATCGCCTGTCTTTCGGCGCGGGGCTGCGCTGGCCGGCAGTGTTCCACGCCTGAAAGGCACGGCCGCACGATCCGGAGCACCGACCAGCGGCGCACTGAACCGACCAAAGCCTGCGCGTCGCCCCCGATCGAAGGCAAACGCGGGCGCGCGCAGGCACGGATCAGTCTTCAGAATCGGCGTCCGACGCCGATCAGGAGCTGCCCCTGGCGCCTTCGCTCAGCGACTCGCGCAGCGCGGCGAAATCCCCGCGCTCGAGCAGCAGCGAGACGATCACGCCGGCGACCAGCCCCCAGAACGCCGCACCAATGTTGAAGATCGCCAGATCGGTGACGGTGACGAGAAAGGTGACCAGCGCGCCGAGCGAGAAGCGTCCGCCGAAGGACGTGACGAAGGCGGTCTGCAGCACGCGCAGCATCGCCAGTCCGGCCAGCGCGGCGATGAAGGCCGGTGGCGTGGCCAGCATCAGGCGGGTGAACAGCGGCGAGAGCAGGCCGAAGACGACCGCCAGCGCACCGACGACGATGCCGCCGGTATAGTGGCGTTCGCGCTCGCCGGAGGAGGCGATGATGGCGTTGGTCGGCCCGGTCAGGCAGGTCGAGACCGTGCCGACCAAGGCGCTGACGATCGAGCCGGCGCCGCAGGCGACGGTCACGGCATTGATCGGTGCGGCATGACCGACCGCCTGCAGCACGGCCACGCCCTGGCCGTTCTGCACGACGAGAACGGTGATCGCCAGCGGCAGCACGAGCTCGATCAGCGCCTGCGGCGACCACACCGGCAGATACAGGTTGGGCCGCGTCAGCACTTCGCTGGCCGACAGCTCCGGCACGAAGCGTCCCGACAGCGCGACGGCCAGGGCGCCTACCAGCAGCGCCCCGAGCATCGGCGGCAGCCGGCGCCCGAGACGCGGCGAAGCGTTCAGGACGAGAAAGGCGATGACCATCGGCGCGGCAATGGCGACGTCGTCGTGCAGCGAGCGCACCAGATCGGTGCCGAAGCGCAGGAAGACGCCTGCCACCATGCCCATGACGATCGGCATCGGCACGGCCGCCATCGCCCGGCGCACCCAGCCGCTGAAGCCGAGCACGGCCATCAGCACGCCGGTGGCGACGAACGCGCCGATCACTTCGGGAAAACTCAGGTGTTCGAGTGCCGGTCCGACCAGCACCGTGCCCGGGATCGTCCAGAAGAACGCGAGCGGCTGCCGGTACCACCAGCAAAAGGCCAGCGTGATCAGGCCGTTGAGGAAAAAGGCGCCGAAGATCCACGAGGCCAGATCAGACTCGGACAGGCCACCGCGCAGCCCGACCGACAGGATGACGGCGACCGGGCCGGTGGCTGCAAAAATGAAGCCGATCAGTCCGTTGACCGAATAGACCGTGCCGAGATCGCGCACGAACGTGCGCCAGCGGGTTGGCGGCTGGATCAGGGCTTCGAGCGACATCGGCACGATGGTACGCGAGCGCCGCGACGCTGTGCAGGGGGGCGCACGGCAGATCCCTGACGAAATCCCGCCGGGAGACGGGGCGGCGGCGTCCCCGCACGGCCCGGGGCAGGTGAACGAATCGGACGCGCCCGGCGGAATTCCGGAGGACCGGACGTGCGTGGACGCTCGCCTCGTACCGGATCAGTCCGGCGCGAATCCGCCCGCCAGGTCCGCCAGGAACTCGAATTCCTCGGTACGCGTTGTGCTGGTGCGCGCCACCAGCGCGATCTGTCGGGTCGGTGCCGGCGCGGCAAAGCGCCGGGCCTGTATCGCGGCACCGGCCAGCCAGGTCGAATCGATCGCCATCTGCGGCAACAGCGCGTCACCCAGTTCCGACTCGACCATCTGCACCAGCGTGACCAGGCTCGTCGCCTCGATGCCGGACGGGTTGGCGCGCTCGGCCAGCCCGCAGGCCTCGATCGTGTGCTCGCGCAGGCAATGGCCTTCCTCGAGCAGCAGCAGGTGCCCGGGATCGAGATCGTCGATGCTCGGACGCGCGCCCGCCTCGTCCGGCGCCCTCCGGTCGGCGGGCGCCGTGCCGATCGAGCCATCCGGCAAGGCGCGGATCAGCCACAGCTCCTCGGTGAACAGTTCGCGCACGAGCAGCCCCGCAGTGTCGTACGGCAATGCGATCAGTGCAAAGTCGAGTTCGCCGGCACGCAGGCGATCGAGGAGGACGGCGGTACGGTCCTCGCGCAGCAGCATCGTCAGCGCCGGATGCAGCGCATGCGTGCGCCGCACCAGCCCCGGCAGGAGGAAGGGCGCGATCGTCGGGATCGCACCCAGGCGCAATGTGCCCGTCATCGGTGCCGCCGATGCGCGCACGAAATCGACCAGATCCTGTGCGCTGCCGAGCAAGGCGAGGCTGCGCTCGACGACCCGGGCGCCCAGCGGCGTCATGCGCACCGACTGCCGGTCGCGCTCGACCAGGCGGGCGCCGAGCAGGGTCTCGAGTTCCTTCAGGCCCGAGGACAGCGTCGACTGCGTGACGAAGCAGTCCTGCGCCGCCTGGGTGAAGTTCAGCCGCTCGGCAATGGCCACCAGGTAGCGCAGCTGGCGCAGCGACGGCAGCACATTCGACATGGCGATTCAGACCGGACGCGGCGGGACGGCGCACCGGGCAGCGGATCGGGGTCGGAGGGCGAAACGCATGCGTTCACCCGAACGGCTGCACGCCGATCAGCGGCCCGTGCAGGTAGATCGCGAACACATACCAGGCGACGGTACCGATCACGACCGAAAAGAGATCGTTGCCCCAGATGCCGGTGCGCACCTGGCCGGTACGCCGGTCGCGCGCACGCAGGGCGACGAATTCGATCATCGCCCAGAGCAGCAGTACACCGAACAGCACGACGTCGGCGGCGCTGCCGTTGGCGACCAGATGGCCTGCCGCCCACAGGGCTACGCCCAGTGTCAGCGGATGCCCGACCACGGCGCGCAGGCGGCTGCGCGACGTGTAGGCGGCGGCGCCGAAAATGAAGGCGATCAGCGTCAGCGGCGAGGCCAGATGGCGCAGCGCCGGCCCCGGCATCCACAGCAGCGCGGGGCCGGCGGCCCGCGCCCGGGCGAAGCCGTAGACGATGAGCACCAGCCCGGCCAGCGACACCAGCGCGACCAGCGCCTTCCAGACACGCTCGCCCATTGCCGCCATGCGCGCCTCGCGCCAGTCGGCCGCGAACAGGCGCAACGAGTGCGGCACGATGAACAACAGCAGCCCGAGCCAGAGCAGACCCATCGATTTCTCCTTTCATCCCGCGCCGGAAACCGTGCGGGCAAAATGCGTCGGCCGACGCGGTCGCCCGAACATCCGGCCGCGGCGTGACGTCCGCCGGCGTGCGGGCTTCCGGCCCGGCCGGCCCGAACGGGCGTTCTCCCGGAGATCGACGATACCGCAGCAGTGATGCCGCTGCACGCGAATCGTTGGATAATGGCCGCCGGTCCTTCCAACGGGAATCCCATGCGCGTACTGCAACAGCTGTTCCGGAACAATCGCGAGTGGGCACAACGCCTGCAGTCCTCCGATCCGACGCTGTTCGAGCGGCTGTCGAAGCAGCAGAACCCACGCTATCTGTGGATAGGCTGTTCCGACAGCCGGGTACCGGCCAACGAGATCGTCGGCCTGCCGCCAGGCGAAGTCTTCGTGCACCGGAACATCGCCAACGTCGTCGTGCATACCGATCTGAACTGCCTGTCGGTCATGCAGTTCGCCATCGACGTGCTCAAGGTCGAGCACGTGATGGTGGTCGGCCACTACGGCTGCAGCGGCGTGCGCGCGGCGCTGTACGAGCAGCGCATCGGCCTGTCGGACAACTGGCTTGGACACGTGCGCGACGTGGCCGAACGGCATGACGGCTGTATCCGGTCGCTGCCGGCCGCCGGCCAGGCCTACGACCGGTTGTGCGAACTGAACGTCATCGAGCAGGTGCGCAACCTGTCGCGCACCACGATCGTGCGCGACGCCTGGGATCGCGGTCAGCCCCTGTCGCTGCACGGCTGGATCTACTGTCTGGGCGACGGTCTGCTGCGCGATCTCGACGTGACGGCGCAAAGCGTGGGGGAATGCGACGAACGCTATCAGGCGGCGCTGCGGGTGACCGCCCCGCGTACCGCCGGCATGACGACGGATCTGACCGGGCCGCCGCCGCGATGAAAATGAATGCACGCACGCCACCCGAACCGGGTGCCGCGGTTGCGATCGTCCCCGGCATTCTCTGGCTGCGCCAGCCGCTGGCGCCGCCACTCGGACACATCAACACCTGGGCGATCGCCGACGGCGACGGCTGGTCGATCGTCGATACCGGCATGCAGAGCAGCGCCACCGCCGCCGCCTGGTCGGAAGCGATCGCCGGGCCGCTGCAGCAGCGCCCGATCCAGCGCGTGTTCGGCACGCACATGCACCCCGATCACATCGGCATGGCCGGCTGGCTGACGCGGCGCTTCGACTGCCGTCTGTGGATGACGCGCCTGGAATACCTGACCTGCCGCATGCTGGTGGCCGACACCGGACGCGAGGCGCCGGCGGAAGGCATCGATTTCTACCGGCGCGCCGGCTGGAACGAGGAAGCGATCGACCAGTACCGCACCCGTTTCGGCGGTTTCGGCAAGGCCGTCTACCGCCTGCCCGACGGCTATCGCCGCATCCGCGATGGCGAGCGCATCACGATCGGCACGCAGGAATGGCTTGTCGTCACCGGCAGCGGACACTCGCCCGAACACGCCTGTCTGTACTGCCCGGCGCTGCATCTGCTGATCTCGGGCGACCAGGTGCTGCCGCGCATCTCGTCGAACGTCTCGGTCTTTCCGACCGAACCCGATGCCGATCCGCTGGCCGACTGGTTCGATTCGCTCGCGTACCTGGAGCGCACGGTGCCCGACGACGTGCTGGTGCTGCCGGCGCACAATGAACCGTTCACCGGCCTGCACTCGCGCCTGCATTCGCTCGCACACGGTCACCGGCTGGCGCTCGAACGCCTGCGCAAGGCGCTGGTGCAGCCGCAGCGCGTGATCGATCTGTTCGGCGTGCTCTTCGCGCGCAACGTCTTCGACGATCCGCATCTGCTCGGCATGGCCACGGGCGAGTGCATCGCGCACCTGAATCACCTGCTCGCGCGCGACGAGATCGTCGTCGAACAGGGCGAAGACGGCGTCGATCGCTACCGGCTGCGCTGAGTACGTGTGAAGCAATCATCCACGCGCTTCCCGACGACCCTTCCGGGCGCGGCCGATTACTTCACGCGTTCCGAGCGCGTGGCCGGCGTCGATGCGACCATTCCGGCCCGACCGGGACACATCGAGCGGGCACGGACAATCCGGCCTGCCTGCCCGGACTCCGGCATGACCGGAGGAAATCCACCCGAAAATCCTGCAGACACTGTCCGATGAACCTCCTCTCGATACCCGCTGCCGCCTCCCCGAATCCGGATCCAGACCCCATCGCCAGCGGGCTGCGCCGCCCGACACCGTGGACTGTCGACGAAGTCGTCGCGCTGTACGAACAGCCTTTCAACGATCTGCTTTTTCGGGCACAGCAGGTGCATCGTGCGCACTTCGATGCCAACGCGGTCCAGCTCTCGACGCTGCTGTCGATCAAGACCGGCGGCTGCACGGAAGACTGCGCCTATTGTCCGCAATCCGTGCACCACGACACCGGCGTCACGGCGACCCGACTGCTCGACGTCGCTGCGGTGGTCGAAGCCGCCGCGGCCGCCCGCGAACGCGGCGCCACGCGCTTTTGCATGGGTGCCGCCTGGCGCTCGCCGCAGGACCGGAACATGGATGCACTGGCCGGGATGATCCGTGGCGTCAAGGCACTCGGCATGGAGACCTGCCTGACCGCCGGCATGCTCGAGGGCCGGCAGGCGCAGCAACTGCGCACGGCAGGCCTCGATTACTACAACCACAATCTCGATACCGCCCCCGAGTTCTACGGGACGATCATCAGCACGCGCACCTATCAGGATCGCCTGCAGACGCTGGAGCACGCCCGCGCCGCCGGCCTGAAGGTCTGCTGCGGCGGCATCGTCGGCATGGGCGAGACGCGCCGGCATCGCGCCGGCCTGATCGTGCAGCTGGCCAGCCTTGACCCCTGCCCGGACTCGGTGCCGATCAACAGCCTCGTGCGGGTCGAAGGCACGCCGCTGGCCAGCGCCGAAGCGCTCGACCCGTTCGAATTCGTGCGCACGATCGCAGTGGCACGCATCACGATGCCGCGCGCGCTGGTACGTCTGTCGGCGGGACGCGAAACGATGGACGAGGCATTGCAGGCGCTGTGTTTTCTCGCCGGCGCCAACAGCATTTTCTACGGCGATCGTCTGCTGACCACCGCCAACCCGCAGGCCGACGCCGACCGCCGGCTGCTCGACCGGCTCGGCATCCGTGCTTCGTTCCAGGAGCAGCTCGAAGGCGCCCGCGTGCCGACCTGAGCCGGCGCCCCAGTCCGGCGCTGCGGTCCGGCGCTGCGGTCCGGCGCAACATCCTCCTGCCCGGTCCGGTCGGAAAGCCGGGTCGGCAGTCGATCCGATATCCGGCGCGAACCCCCCGCCGGACATCCGCCGCCGCGTGTCACGCGGGACGATAGAGCCGCAGAAAATCCGGCGCGAGCAGGGCGTCGATCAGGCGATCGACCTGGCCGGACGTATGCGCCGCCGACAGGGTCGCGCGCAGCCGCGCCGTGCCCGCCGGCACTGTTGGCGGGCGGATCGCGGGCACCCACAGCCCCTGATCCCACAGCTGCGCCATGCCGGCAAGCGCAGCGGCGTTCTCGCCGAGCACGACCGGCTGGATCGGCGTCTGCGAAGGCAGCAGCCGCAGCGGGGTCGCCCGCAGCGCCTCGCGCAGGCGGGCGACATGCGCGCGCAGGCGTTCGCGGCGCCATTCTTCATTCTCGATCAGGTCGATGGCCGTGCACAGCGCCTCGGTCAGCAGCGCCGGCGCACCGGTGGCGAAGACATAGCTGCGCGCGCGCTGCAGGATGAGTCCGGTCACGATGTCGTCGCCGGCGACAAAGGCACCGGCGACACCGGCCGCCTTGCCGAGCGTGCCCATCACGACGAGCCGCGCCGAGCGCAGGCCGAAATGCGCCGCGGTGCCGCGCCCGGACGGGCCGAGCACGCCGAAGCCGTGCGCATCGTCAATCACCAGCAGTGCATCGTGACGCTCGGCCAGTTCCAGCAGCCCGGGCACGGGTGCGATGGCGCCATCCATGCTGAACACCGCATCGCTGACGATGATCCGGCGCACCGCACTGCTGCGCTCCAGCAGCCGTTCGAGCGCCTGCACGTCACCATGCGGATAGACGACGACCTGTGCACGGGACAGGCGCGCGCCGTCGATCAGGCAGGCATGGTTCAGCGCGTCGCAGAACAGCGCGTCGCCCGGGCCGGCCAGTGCCGGCAGCAGGCCGATGCTGGCGGCATAGCCCGAGTGGAAATACAGCGCCCGGGGCAGTTCGACGAAGCGCGCAATGCGCTGCTCGAGCGCCTCGTGGGCGGCGCTGTGGCCGCACACCAGCGGCGATGCCGTCGCACCGGCGCCCCAGCGTGCCGCCCCGCGCTGCGCGGCTTCGACCAGCGCCGGATGTTGCGCGAGACCCAGATAATCGTTGCTGCAGAAAGCGGTCAATGCGCGTCCGTCGACGGTGAGCTGCACGCCGTCGACCGCCTGCACGCGACGGCGCGTGCGGCGCAACTGCTGCGATCGCAGTTCATCGAGCTGTCTTGCGTACCCGTCGAGCATTGTCATGCGTACGGATCCTCAGGGCGGGAAACGCAGATGGCCAGCCGCCACACGGGCATCGGGCGCAGCGAGATGCGGCACCGTACCGAGGCACGGCGCGCGCAGGCGCAGGCGCAGCAACGCGAGATTGGCCGCCAGCTCCGGCAGATCCGCCTCGACGGCGTTGCCGATCCAGCCGGTCAGATGCAGGCCGCGCGCACCGATCGCTTCGGCAGTGAGCAGGGCGTGATTGAGGCAGCCCAGGCGCAGGCCGACGACCAGCACGAGCGGCAGACCGAGTGCGCCGGCGAGGTCGCCGCCGTCCAGCGTGTCGGTCAGCGGTACGAGAAAGCCGCCGGCGCCCTCCACGATCACGGCGTCGGCCCGTGCGCGCAGGGCTGCGCAGGCCGATACGATGTGCCCGGGTTCGATGACGACGTCTTCGCGCCGCGCCGCGACGTGCGGCGACACCGGGCGACGCAGGCGATATGGGTTGACCAGCTCGGGCGGCGCGTCGATCGACGACGACGCCTGCAACGCACGCACGTCCTCGTTGCAACCGTCCGGATCGGTGCCGGCAGCGACCGGTTTCATGCCGACGACACGCGCGTGGCGGGTGCGCAGCCGGTGCAGCAGCGCCTGTGCGATCAGCGTCTTGCCGACGCCGGTATCGGTGCCGGTGACAAACCAGGCCGGCGCGCCGATGCCGTTTGCGCGCGCATGCATCACGCCAGCGCCGAATCGAGTGCGCGCAGGCTACCGCGCACGAGATGCCCGATCGCCTCGTCATCGAGGACATAGGGCGGCATGAAATACAGCGTGCGTCCGATCGGACGCAGCAGCAGCCCCTCGTCGAGCGCCGCACGGTGGCAGCGCTGTGCGAAGTGCGGATCGTCGGTGTCGGCGTCCCAGGCCCAGATCATGCCGAGCCGGCGCGCATGCATGAGCCGCGGATGCCGGTCCAGCGCACGCGCCGCTTCGCTCAGGCGCGCGGCAATGCAACGATTGGTGGCCAGCGCCGCGTCGTCGAGCAGATCGAGCGTGGCCAGTGCCGCACGGCACGCGAGCGGATTGCCGGTGTACGAATGCGAGTGCAGGAAACCGCGTGCGGTCTCGTCGTCATAGAAGCAGTCGTAGATCTCTTCGGTCGTCAGCACGACCGACAGCGGCAGATAACCGCCGGTCAGGCCTTTCGACAGGCACAGGAAATCCGGCCGGATTCCCGCCTGCTCGCAGGCAAAGCGCGTTCCGGTGCGGCCAAAGCCGGTCGCGATCTCGTCGGCGATCAGATGGACTTCGTAACGGTCGCACAGGGCGCGGGCCCGGCGCAGATAGAGCGGGTCGTACATCGCCATGCCGGCGGCGCACTGGACGAGCGGCTCGACGATCAGCGCAGCGGTGTGCTCATGGTGCGCCTGCAGCCACGCGTCCAGGGCCTGTGCGGCACGCTCGGCCTGTGCCGGCGCATCGACACCGCCCGCGCGCGCATCCGGGCTCATCAGTACCGCGGACGGTCGCAGCAGCGGCGCATACGCCGTACGAAACAGCGCGATATCGGTGACCGACAGCGCGCCGACGGTCTCGCCGTGATAGCCGTTTGCCAGACTCGCGAAACCGTTCTTGTGGCTCCGGCCGCGATTGTGCCACGCGTGCGCGCTCATCTTCAGCGCGATCTCGGTGGCGCTGGCACCGTCGCTGCCGTAGAACGCATGGCCCAGGCCAGTCAGTGCAGCGAGACGTTCGGACAGTTCGATCACCGGCTCATGTGTCAGCCCGGCCAGCATCACGTGCTCGATCCGGTCGAGCTGGTCCGCGATCGCCGCCTTGATCCGCGGCTGGGCATGGCCGAACAGATTCGTCCACCACGAGCTGACGGCATCGAGCAGCCGACGCCCGTCGGCATCGAACAGCCACGCTCCCTCGCCGCGCACGATGGGCACCAGCGGCTGCGATTCGTGCAGCTTCATCTGCGTACACGGATGCCAGACCGCCGCGCGGCTGCGCCGCAGCAGTTCCTCGTTGCGCGAGACGTCGCCCGCCTCTCGTGTGGTCGTCCGGCGGGTCATTCACGAGACCCTGGAAGGTTCACATTCACGAAATCGACCGTGGGCCCGGGTCCCCGCCTGGCCATCCGGGTCTGTCGTCGTCACCGGTTGGCTCCGCCCTGTCATCCGGCTGCCGGGCGTGCCGGGCGGGACCACGTTCACTGCGTATTTCACACGTCGATATTGCGCGCGATCAGGGCATTCTCGGCAATGAAGGCGCGCCGCGGTTCGACCTGGTCGCCCATCAGCGTCGTGAAGATGTCGTCGGCGGCAATGGCGTCGTCGATGCGTACGCGCAGCAGGCGCCGCACCGCCGGATCCATCGTCGTCTCCCACAGCTGCGACGCGTTCATCTCGCCCAGCCCCTTGTAGCGCTGGCGCGTGACGCCGCGTTCGGCCTCGGCCAGCAGCCATTGCATGGCCGCCGGGAAATCGCTGACCGGCTGTGTCTTGCGCCGTTCGCCCTCGCCGCGACGCACTTCCGCACCGGGGCCGATCAGGCCGCTGACGGTGGCGGAAAAATCGACCAGCGCCCGGTAATCGGCTGACAGCACGAATTCGGCGTCGATCACGCTCGTCTTGACGTTGCCGTGGTGATGCCGCTCGATCTGCAGCATCCATTTTTCCAGCTTGCCGTCGAAATGCGCCCGCGCCACCGGCGCCCCGCCGTTGCCGGCCGGTGCCCGGCGCTCGAGCATGCCGGTGAGGCAGGCGGCCGATTCGCGCGCCTGGGTCTCGCCGGACAGGTCGATGGCGCAACCGTCGACAATGGCACGCAGCGCGTCTTCGTCGAACACCCGCGCCAGCCGTTCGACCACGGCCTCGGCCACCAGGTACTTGCGCGCCAGTTCGGCCAGCACCTCGCCCTCGATCGGGTCGGCGCCTTCGGCCGGCACGAGCGCGGCCTGCTCGAGCGCAATGCGCAGCAGATACTGGCCCAGTTCGCTGTCGTCCTTCAGGTAGCGTTCCTCGCGGCCGTGCTTGACCTTGTACAGCGGCGGCTGCGCGATGTAGATGTGGCCGCGCTCGACCAGATCGGGCATCTGCCGGTAGAAGAAGGTCAGCAGCAGCGTGCGGATGTGACTGCCGTCGACATCGGCGTCGGTCATGATGATGATGCGGTGGTAGCGCAGCTTGTCGATGTCGTAGTCGGGGCCGATGTTGGTGCCCAGCGCGGTGATCAGCGTGGCAATCTGCTCCGAGGAGATCAGCTTGTCGAAGCGCGCCTTCTCGACGTTGAGCACCTTGCCGCGCAAGGGCAGGATCGCCTGGAACTTGCGGTCGCGGCCCTGCTTGGCCGAGCCGCCGGCCGAGTCGCCCTCGACGATGAAGATCTCCGACTGCGCCGGGTCCTTTTCCTGGCAATCGGCAAGCTTGCCGGGCAGGCCGACGCCATCGAGCAGGCCCTTGCGCCGCGTCATCTCGCGCGCCTTGCGCGCTGCTTCGCGGGCGCGTGCCGCATCGATGATCTTGCCGCAGATGATCTTCGCATCGGCCGGCGTCTCCTGCAGGAATTCCTCCAGCGTCGTGCCGACAACGTCCTCGACTGCCGGGCGCGCCTCCGACGAGACCAGCTTGTCCTTCGTCTGGCTGGAGAATTTCGGATCGGGCATCTTGATCGACAGCACGCAGGTCAGGCCCTCGCGCATGTCGTCGCCGCTGGTCTCTACCTTGGCCCGTTTGGCCAGTTCGTTGCCCTCGATGTACTTGTTGATGACCCGTGTCATCGCCGCGCGCAGACCCGTCAGGTGTGTGCCGCCGTCACGCTGCGGAATGTTGTTCGTGTAGCACAGCACCTGCTCGTTGTACGAGTCGTTCCACTGCATCGCCACTTCGACGAAGATGCGCCGGTGCTCGCCGCCGATCTCGATCTCGCGCTCGCCGCTGGCGTGAAAGATCGTCGGGTGGATGACGGTCTTCGAGCGGTTGATGAACTCGACGAAACCCCGCACGCCGCCGGCGAAGGCGAAGTTCTCCTCCTTGCCCTGACGCTGGTCGACCAGGCGGATGCGCACGCCGTGGTTCAGGAAACTCAGTTCGCGCAGCCGCTTGCTGAGAATCTCGTAGTGGAAATCGATGTTCTCGAAGATCTCGTCATCGGCAAGGAAATGCACTTCGGTGCCGCGCAGTTGCGTGTCGCCGATGACCCGCATCGGCGAGATGTCCACGCTGTCCTGCTGCTCGATGATCCGGTTCTGCACCAGGCCGCGCGCGAATTCGAGGAAATGCACCTGGCCGTTGCGCCGCACCGTCAGGCGCAGCCATTTCGACAGCGCATTCACGCACGAGACGCCGACACCGTGCAGCCCGCCCGAAACCTTGTAGCTGTTCTGGTTGAACTTGCCGCCGGCGTGCAGCTCGGTCATCGCGATCTCGGCCGCGCTTCGTTTCGGTTCGTGCTTGTCGTCGAGCTTGACGCCGACCGGAATGCCGCGGCCATTGTCGACGACCGAAATCGAGTTGTCGGCATGGATGGTGACGACGATCTCGTCGCAAAAACCGGCCAGTGCCTCGTCGATCGAGTTGTCGACGACCTCGAAGACGAGATGGTGCAGGCCGGTGCCGTCGGACGTATCACCGATGTACATGCCCGGCCGCTTGCGCACCGCTTCCAGTCCCTCGAGGATCTGGATGGCGGAAGAGTCGTACGGGCGTTCGCTTTCGCGTTCAGTTTCGTTCATTCTCGGGTTCACATCAGGATGCGCCACCACCTGCCCGGGCGGGCCGGTCAGATGCGCATCGGCATCACGACATAACGGAAATCGTCATTGCCGGGAATCGTCAGCAGGGCGCTCGAACCGGAATCGCCGAATTCCAGCTGAACGGTTTCCGCGTCGAGATTGGCGAGGACGTCGAGCAGATAGGCGACGTTGAAACCGATTTCGAGCGGCTCACCGTCATATCCGACCTCGATTTCGTCGACCGCCTCTTCCTGCTCGGCGTTGGTCGTCTGGATCTGCAGGGTGCCCGGCGACAGGCTCAGACGCACCCCCTTGAACTTGTCCGTCGTCAGCACCGAAGCGCGGGCGAGCGAGGCCGCAAGCACATCGCGCGGCAGTTCGATGCGCCGCTGGTAGCCCTGCGGAATCACCCGCTGGTAATCGGGAAACTTGCCTTCGACGATCCGCGACACCAGTTCGAGCCCGCCGAAGCGCAGGCGCACCTGGTTGATCGCGACGTCGATGTGCACCGGGTCATCCGAGTCGGCGAGCAGACGCTGCAGTTCCAGCACGGTCTTGCGCGGCAGAATGACCTCGCAGCGGGTGGCGGCCGGTGCATCCGCACCGGTACCTTCGTCCGGCGCCGCGGCGTCGTCGCCCGGAAGATCGGTGCGGCAGTACGACAGCCGGTGCGCATCGGTGGCGACGGCCGTGACCTGCCGATCGTCGACCACGAGCAGCAGACCCATCAGATAGTAGCGCACATCCTGCTGCGCCATGGCGAAGTGGGCCATGCGGAACAGATGCCGCAGCTGGCCCTGCGTGAGTTCGAACGACGCCGTGTAGGTGACCGACGCCATCACCGGAAAGTCGCCCGGCTCGAGTGTCTGCAGGGTGAAGCGGCTGCGTCCGGCACGGATCGTCGCGCGCTGGTCCTGCAGCGCCAGGCTGACGTCGGCGTCCTCGGGCAGCGAGCGCAGGATGTCGAGCCATTTGCGCGCCGACAGGGTCACGCCGGCTGCTTCGCCGTCACCGGCGCCGATCGGCGCCGAGGTTTCGATCTGGATCTCCGAGTCGCAGCCGAGAAACGACACGTCGGTGCCGTTGCGGCGCAGCAGCACGTTGGCGAGGATCGGGGTGAGCGGACGCCGTTCGATGATTCCGACGACAGCCTGCAGCGGTTTCAGGATCGCATCGCGTTTTGCCTGTATGAACTGCATGAATTCAGTTTCCTGTTGATGTTGTTGAATGTATCGACAACAACTCTGGGGACAAGTCGCACCGAAGCGCGCCTGTCCTGCTTCTGCCGGCCGCGGACCCCTGGGGAAAGCCTGTTCCGCCGCCTGTGGATGGACCCGAACAACTTGTCTCTGCCTGAAAAACAGGCAGGATCTCCACAATCGCTCCCGGACTTGTACAGCACTTGTTCCATGCCCGTGCGCGTGCATGCCGGGCGTCTTCCGGACGCGCACACGGGCGGCGCACATCGGAACGGAGCCGGAAGAAGAGCCGCTCAGCCACGCAGCGTCTGCTCGAGGACGTGGAGCTGACGATTCCACTCCTGGTCGTGCTGGCGCAGCTCGGCAATGCGCTTGACGGCATGCATCACCGTCGTGTGGTCGCGTCCGCCGAAGGCTTCGCCGATCTCGGGAAAGCTCTTCTGCGTGAGCTCCTTGGCGAAATACATCGCGATCTGGCGCGCGCGCGCGATATGCGCCGGTCGCCGCTTGCTGTACATGTCGGCAACCTTGATCTTGAGGAAGTCGGCCACGGTCTTCTGGATCGATTCGATCGAGATCGGCGGCCGGTTCAGTTCGAGCAGATCCTTGAGCGCCTCGCGCGCCAGTTCGGCGGTGATCGCCTTGCCGCGAAAACGCGCGAAGGCGACGATGCGCAGCAGCGCACCTTCGAGCTCGCGCACGTTCGAGCGCAGATTCTTGGCGACGAAGAACGCCACTTCCTCGGGCAGGACCTCGCCCGACTGCTCGGCCTTCTTGAGCAGGATGGCCACGCGCATCTCCAGCTCGGGCGGCTCGATCTCGACGATCAGGCCCGAGCCGAAGCGCGACACCAGGCGGTCCTCGAACGCCGACAGCTCCTTCGGGTAGGTGTCGCTGGTGATGATCAGTTGCTTGCGCGCCGTCAGCAGCGCTTCGAACGTGTAGAAGAACTCTTCCTGGGTGCGGTCCTTGCCGCCGAGGAACTGGATGTCGTCGATCAGCAGCAGGTCGAGCGAGTGGTATTTCTGCTTGAATTCCTGCAGTGACTTGCGCTGGATGCCGCGCACCATCTCGTCGAAATAGTCCTGCGCGTGAATGTAGCGCACGCGGGCATCGGGCGCGCGCTCGCGGATCGCGTTGCCGGCCGCATGCAGCAGATGCGTCTTGCCCAGGCCGACGCCGCCGTAGAGGAAGAGCGGATTGTAGGAAGTGCCCGGGCGTTCGACCACCTGCAGCGCGGCCGACCACGCGATCTGGTTCGCCTTGCCGTGTACGAAGGTGTCGAAGGTCAGCTCGGGGCGCAGACGAGTGATCGTATCGGGCATCACCGCCGCGGCCATGCCCGTCAATGGATCGATGCCGGCGTCGAAGGGGGCCGATGCCGTGGCGGCTGACGATTGTCCGCCCGGGCCGGTGCCATCGGCGCCATTGCCGTTGCCCGGAACCATGCCGGCCACCGCGGGCAGCGGCAGGATCTGGTCGGTTGTCGCCGGCGTCGGCCCGGAATGGCGGTGAATCTCGAAGCTGACGCGCAGATCGGGTTCGATGGTTTCGCGCGCGATCGATTCGATGCGGGTCTCGAACTGCGACTTCACCCAGTTCAGCTTGAACTGGTTGGGTACGCCCAGACGGAGCACGTGCACGTGCTCGTCATAGCCGAGGAAGACGAGCGGCTTGATCCAGGGTTTGAACTGCTGGGCCGGAATCTCGTCTTCCAGCCGTGCCACGCAGCTGAGCCAGCGGTCGATCATTTCTCGGAACGGTTCATGCGTGCGAACAGGACGGTTGGAGGTGACGGAAGCGGCGACAGGAATGCAAACGGACGGTGACCCGATCGGCAGCGACGTGAAGCGGTGGCGGGAACGATCCCGTGGTGACCGGCTCCGTCGTGCGCATGTCTTCGGCCGGGACCGGCGGCGGGCACGGACGCCCGCCGGACCGTGGTACCGGCGCACACCGGACGCCCTGCCGCCCGAGCGGTCCGGAGAGGCCGGAAGAGAGGCCGGAAACCGGGGATCGGGGGCAGCGTACCGGGGCGGAAGCCCGCACGCGCAGGACGGTGGGGGAAATCTTCGTCATTTTAGCGCGGAATGATTCGTCCATGTGACGGCCAAATTGACAAAACCTCCTCTAATACGCTGTAATGGAAGGCTTTTCCCGAACTTTCCGGCCACTTCCGGCCACCAGCGAGGCCCACGTCGATGAAACGTACCTACCAACCCTCTGTCGTGCGGCGCAAGCGCACGCACGGCTTTCTCGTGCGCATGAAGACCCGCGGTGGGCGAGCCGTCATCCGGGCGCGCCGTGCCAAGGGCCGCAAGCGGCTGTCCGTCTGAACAGGCTGCCCGGGAAGGTTTCCGCTCCGGCGGCGCGGCCTTCACCGGTCGCGCGACCGGTGAACCGACTCTCTGGAGTCCGGGCGATCCGGAATGCCAAAGAGCATCGTACCGATGCTGCTGCGCACTCGTCCAGTGGCAAGCGGACCGTGGCTTCGTCTGCATGCGATGCGCATCGGCGGACAGGACGAAGCGCACGCCCGTCCGGCGCCGGGCGGGCCCGAATCCGGCCCGGACGCCGGCCGACATCCGGGGTCGACGGACCACACCGGACGGCGTGGCCTTCTCGTCGTCAATGTGCCCAAGCGGTTCTGCCGGCGGGCGGTCGAGCGCAATGCGATCCGCCGCGTGGCGCGCGAGGCGTGGCGTGCCAGCGGCCTGCACGACGAACCGGTCGATCTGCTGGTGCGGGTACACGCGTCGCCCTGGACGGCGGCTCGGGCTCGAAGCGCGCACGGCGGTACCATGTCCGGCCGCGATGCGCGCACCCGGCGCGCGTCGCCCCGGGGTGCTGTCGAGAGTGGCAGCGGCCCTGAACGATCCGCTGGCGGTGCGTCTGACGCCGCGCTGGCGGAGCGGGCGCCGCAGCGAAGCCTGCCGATGCTCAAGCGACGCGCGCGGCGCGAACTCGATGACCTGTTCGAGCACGCGCGCACCGGCCTGCACAAGCGGAGGATGCTGCGATGAAACCGGCCCTGTCGACGAGGATCCTGCTGTCGGTATTCCGCTTCTATCAGATGGCGATCAGCCCGCTGTTCGCGCCGCGCTGTCGTTTCCTGCCCACCTGTTCGGAATACGCCGTGCAGGCCGTGCAGCGCCACGGCGCCTGGTGCGGCGGCTGGCTGGCCCTGCGCCGGGTGTGCCGCTGCCATCCCTTTCATCCCGGTGGCATCGATGAGGTACCGCAGCAACTGTCCGCACCGCGCTGGTGCCGGCACGGCGGCATCGATCGCAGTCCGTCCGGACATTGACCCCGTGTGAAGATCCAGCGCACGAACGTCGGAACGAATTTCCATGCAGACCCAACGAATGATCCTGTGGATCGTGTTTTCCCTGTCGCTGCTGTTCCTGTGGGATTCGTGGCAGCGTCACCAGGGACACCCGACGCTGTTCGGCAGCATGCCGGAGAGCGCACAGCAGGTCGGACAGGGCCCGGACGGCGCCGCTCCGCCACCGGCACCATCGGTGTCCGACGCCGCCATCCCGCCGCCGCCGAGCGCGCAGGCCGCCACCAGTGCAGCGGCGGTGACTCCCGATTCTCCGCCGGTCAGCACGGCTACCGTGACGAGTGGGCACACACTTCGGCTGGCCAACGATGTGCTCATCCTCGATATCGACCTGATGGGCGGACAGGTGCAGCACGCCGAACTGAGCGGGCACCTGGGCCATGAAGGCAAGACGGAAAACCTCGTCCTGCTCGAACACGAAAGCGGACGCACCTATCTGGCGCAGGGCGGTCTGATCGGCTCCGCCGCCGAAGGCACGTTCCCGACGCATCGCACGCCGATGACGCCGGTCGACGGCTCGATGGCGCCGCGCGTGCTCGATGGCGGCGATCATGTGCAGCTGCAACTGAGCGCCGAAAGCGGCGGCCTGCGCCTGGTGCGCACCTACACGCTCGAGCGCGGCGCCTACGTCGTGCACGTGAAGGACGAAGTCACCAACGTGAGCGCCGTGCCGCTGCAGCCGACGCTCTATCTGCAGCTCACGCGCGACGGCGATGCGCCGGCTGGCGGTTCGAAGCTGTATCGCACCTATACCGGTCCGGTGGTCTACACCGACGAGGGCAAGTTCCAGAAGATCTCGTTTGGCGACATCGACAAGGGCAAGGCGAATCCGCCGGCGTCCGCCAGTGACGGCTGGGCCGGCATCATCCAGCATTACTTCGTCGCCGCCTGGATTCCGCCGCAGGGCGTGACGCGCGAGTACTACACGCGCAAGGTTGCCGAGAATCTGTATTCGGTCGGCATCAAGGAGCCGCTGGGCACGATCGCACCGGGCGCGATGGCGAGCACCGAGTCACAACTGCTGATCGGCCCGCAGAAGCAGCGCATGCTGGCGGCGATCGCCCCGGGGCTCGACCTCACCGTCGACTACGGCTGGCTGACCATCGTCGCCAAACCGATCTACTGGCTGCTGGAAAAACTGCACGGCGTCGTCGGCAACTGGGGCTGGGCGATCATCGTGCTCACGCTGCTCATCAAGACCGCGTTCTTCCCGCTGCAGGCCGCCAGCTACAAGTCGATGGCGCGCATGAAGGCGGTCACGCCGCGCCTGACCGCGCTGCGCGAACGCTACGGCAACGATCGCGTCAAGATGAACCAGGCGATGATGGAGCTGTACAAGACCGAGAAGATCAACCCGCTCGGCGGCTGCCTGCCGATCGTCGTGCAGATCCCGGTGTTCATCGCGCTCTACTGGGTGCTGCTCGCCTCGGTCGAGATGCGCAATGCGCCCTGGCTCGGCTGGATCCAGGATCTGTCGGCCCCTGATCCCTGGTTCATCCTGCCGCTGGTGATGGCCGGCACGATGTTCATCCAGGTCAAGCTGAACCCGACGCCGCCCGACCCGATGCAGGCGAAGATGATGATGATCATGCCGCTGGCGTTCTCGGTCATGTTCTTCTTCTTCCCCGCCGGACTCGTGCTCTACTGGCTGGTCAACAACGTCTACTCGATCATCCAGCAGTGGCTGATCAACAAGAAACTCGGGGTGCTGCGCAAGCCGGCGTGAAGGTGTCCGGGGTCTCCGGGGTGCCCGCGGCGCAGGGGACGGACGGAGCGCCCGGATTGCCCGTGGAGCCGGCGACGCCCGGGGTGCCTGAGACACCCGGCGTGGCCCAGGGTGCCCGTGGGGCCGGCAATGCCTGAGCCGTCCGCCGCGCCCGCGAACGCGCCGATTGCCGCGATCGCCACCGCCCCGGGGCGCGGTGGCATCGGTGTCGTCCGGGTGTCCGGGCGCGGATTGCAGGCCATCATCGACGCGGTGCTGGTGTGTGCACCAGCACCGCGCCACGCCAGCTACGGCCCCTTTCTCGCCGCCGACGGTAGCGAACTCGATCGCGGCATCGCGATCTTCTACCCGGCGCCGCACTCGTACACCGGCGAAGACGTGCTCGAATTGCAGGGTCACGGCGGACCGGTCGTGCTGCAACTGCTGCTGCGCCGCGTGCTCGAAGCCGGCGCAGCGATCGGCATCCGGCTGGCAGCACCCGGTGAATTCACGCAGCGCGCGTTCCTCAACGACAAGCTCGATCTCGCGCAGGCCGAAGCGGTCGCCGACCTGATCGACGCCAGCACCGAACAGGCGGCACGCTCGGCCGTGCGTTCGCTGTCGGGCGAATTCTCCACCGCCGTGCATGCGCTCGTCGACCAGTTGATCGAACTGCGCATGCTGGTCGAGGCGACCCTCGACTTCCCCGAAGAAGAGATCGACTTCCTCGAAGCCTCGGACGCGCGCGGCCGACTGGCCGCAATCTGCACCGCACTCGATGCACTCTTCGCGCAGGCCCGGCGCGGCGCGCTGCTGCGTGAAGGGCTAAATGTCGTGCTGCTGGGCGAACCGAACGTTGGCAAGAGCTCGCTGCTCAATGCGCTGGCCGGTGCTGAAATCGCCATCGTCACCGACGTGCCCGGCACCACGCGCGACCGCATCGCACAGGCGATCCAGATCGAAGGCGTGCCGCTGAACATCATTGACACCGCCGGCCTGCGCGAAACCGGCGACGTTGTCGAACGCCTGGGCATCGAACGCACCTGGAGCGAAGCACGCGGCGCCGACGTCGTCGTGCACCTGCTCGATGCGCGCACGTCCGGGCCGGGTGCCGTGGGTGCGACAGGTGCGCAGACCATTGAACGCGAACTGGAACGCCGGCTCGAACGGCCGGTGCCGATCGTGCGCGTCTACAACAAGATTGATCTGGCGGGCGTGGGGGCGCGCTGCGAGCGGGTGGACGGCGAAGGAGCAAGCCCCGTTGTGCCGGCCGCCGGACGCCCCGGTCCCATCGATGCTTCTGCAGAAATCGGCGTGACGCCGGCGACGGACGAAACGGCCGGAAGCGACCTGCCACTGGCCGGCTCCGTCTGGCTGTCCGCCCGCACCGGCGACGGTCTCGGCCTGCTGCGCACGCTGCTGCTGGAGCTGGCTGGCTGGCAGGAGAGCGGCGAATCCACGTTCATTGCGCGCGAACGGCACCTGGAAGCGCTGCGCGCCGCCGGCCGGCATCTGGCCGCCGCCGCACAGTGCGCCGAGCAGGGCGACCGTCAGCTCGAACTCTTCGCCGAGGAACTGCGTCTGGCGCAGGAGCGACTGAACGAGATCACCGGCGAGTTTGGCTCGGATGATCTGCTGGGGGTGATTTTCGGGCGGTTTTGTATCGGGAAGTAATGTGATGTCCAAGGACATCCACTGACGTCTTCACAATGACTTTAAGTTGGTGTATATAAAGGAATTTTTGTCTACTGACGAGTTCGGTGATACAGTCGAAGCCACTCACGGATATGTCCAAGTTTGGCGCTAAGTAGCGAGATATGTGCTCTTCATCCAGGCTTGAAGATGAAGTCCAAGTTCAAGTTGACCGCGCGAATTCGTCCGCTTTCGTGCTCCTCTGTCTGCAGGCGATGCCCATCATTCTCCCAATTTACAACGTCATCAAAATTCCCGTACCATTTTCTATATTCGCCTCCATTCGCATACGGAAACCATCGAAGGCAGGACTTGGTCGCCTCAGACCTTGATTGACTGAATCCGACTCCTCTTATGGAAACTTCATGCCATGCCCGTACAAAAACTACATTTAGTCCAGTTGCCATTCCCTTTCGAGTGGCGCAGGCGGTAGAAATAAGATTTCCATTTTCAAACGAACTGATACAACATCCGATAGCCAATAGGCAATAGGACTCCTTGGAACTTTCTTAAATTCCTTACCCGAAGCTCGAAAAAATACTTCTCCATCCCCTGCTCACGCCTGCTGTTCTGATTTCCGCTCATTCCGCCTCTCCCGCCGGTAATATCTTGCGGCTAAAATCAATCTCGAATTCATCCGGCACCGGTTTGAATGGCTTTTCCGGCGAACGGTAGCTGCTCTGGAACTGGCGCAGGGCCTGCACGTCGATTTTGCCGATCACGCAATAGGCGATGGTAATGTGGTTTACGCGCACTGCAACTCTTTGAATTTATCAACGTAAAAGTCAAGGCTTTCAGTCACGACATGGTCGTAAAAGCCATCCAGCTTTTTGTTCAAAGTATCAAGCCCAAACCTAACTGCGCTCTGCTCGATGTGCCGAAAATCCATGAAGCGCGGCTTTGGCGGGGTCTTCATCACCACGCAAAAATGGTATTGGCAATCCTTTGCGGAGAAATCCTTCAGCAGCTCCTTCAGTATTCTCGTTCCAGCCTCAAACTTGCGCTGCATCTGTGCCTTGTCAACATCGGCTGGCCGCTGGTTCTTGAATTCGACGAAATACAGATCCTTGCCGCCAATGTGAATGGCATCGGGTGAGGCTGGAATGGGATGCGGGCAACGCGCCCCCACATATGCATCGAAGTCATACACCTGTGGCGTAGCCTCGTCTTGGCACAGGTAGGTGTTGTTTTCCTTGTCGAAGCTGGTGTTTTTCAAGGTGGATGCAAATGGCCTCAGCGCTTGCTGCAAATGCTCACGCAGGCTGTATTTATTCATCGCGCAAGTCCTCAGCGTCCATGCGCCTGAACACTTCAAACGGCTCTGCGAGTACTTCAAAAATATCGCTCAAACGGTCTTCATCATTGATCCTCCTGTCCTGCGCAAGGGCGAAGCGTGCCTCGCTACCCAAACCTGCGCGATCCACGCCACGCTTGAGGGCTTCAATCAGGTAAGGGCTGTGCGACGACACCAGCACGTAGACGCCACTTTCAACCAACTTGAGCAGAACCTGAGCCAGCTTGAGTTGCCACTTGGGATGCAGGTGGTTTTCAGGTTCGTCAAAAATGAGGATGGTGTCTTTGGTCACGAACTCATTAGCCACCAACATCTTCAGCAGACCAAACACCTTTATGCCACTGGCCGTGTTTTTGATGGAGATGGCTGTGCCACTTGGGCGGCGAAATACGAAGTCACGCTCAGTTTTGTCGTAAGCCACTTCACCATCGATCAGTGCTTGCAGGCCAGCCAGCACATCGTTTTTTCTCGTCGTGTTGTCTTGGCTGAGCAGATCCAATGGCAGCACCGGTGTGCGGAGTTTGTCGAACAGGTCTTTGGTGTGCAGCGTCGTGAACGAAAGGCCCAAATAACCCGACCGTCTTTGGCTCACGTCCAGCAGGGTTTGGCTGCGGGCCAGCACGTCGTGATTGTTCAAGATGAGTGGTGAATCGATGAAAGTGGCATCTTTCAGCGCCACAGGCTCTACTTCCCCCATCAGGCGCACGCCGTCGTCTGTCACAACGAGATCAATCAGGGTGAGGTCATTCTCAAGAAGTTGGATGCGCCCTTGTTTCGTGTCCTGCAGTAGCAATGAAGCGTCAAACTCCGATGCGAAGACCTTGTTGAGTGCGTTTTCAATCGATTGCTTGATGTTCTCTGGCTGATCCAGCATGGCTTGGACTTCGTCGCGCAGGGCGAGGACTTCCTGCCTTTCATTTGGTTCGAATTCTGCCAGAGCGAAAACACGTTGAATGGATTGGTCGATGGCCGTCAACTGCTCTTCGGTATTCAGGCGGTGTCTTGAGGACATGCGCAAGCGCCTCAGTACATCCATCACCTCGGGGCCGGTGGGCCTGATGGCCTCGCGCAGACGGAAGTAGATTTCTTCCGTCTTTTCGTTCACCCAGAATTCCTTGGACTCTTGCAGGTCTTCTCGATAGCGGTTAATGGCCTTGACGATGCAAAAAACAATCTTGCCGATCGTGCTCTTGCCGTTGTCGTTTTCACCGGCAATCACGCACAGCTTGCGCAGGGAGATTTCTGCATGCTGAAGCATGCCGATGTTTTCAAGAATGAGCTTCATGAGGAGTGTCCTTGAAGGCTGTATTGCCGGTGGCGTTCTCGCCGATTACGACGTTGATGCCTGGCGAGAAGTCGATGCTCGGATCGGTGAAGGCGATGAAATTTTTGATGTGCAGGCGACTGATCATGTTCACTTACCCACCTTTCGGGGCAGCTTGAATGATCTCTAGCAGGCTGCTGAAATACCCCCGGCAGCCGCGGTAGACTGCACGAGCCCCCACACCCCCCTACAGGTACGAGTGAATGCGCGGAGCCGACGGCTACACTGAGCAGTTGTTCAGCATCCGGCGGCTGGAGGATTTTATTCCGGCCGATCACCCGCTGCGCGCGATGCGCGAGATGGTCAACGAGGCGCTGGCCCGCCTGGACGGATTGTTTGCCAGCATGTACGAGCCCGGTGTCAAGGGTGGCCGTCCAAGCATCGCTCCGGAGAAACTCGTGCGTGCGATGCTGCTGCAGGTGCTCTACAGCATCCGCTCGGAGCGCCAGCTCATGGAGCAGGTGCACTACAACCTGCTGTACCGCTGGTTCATCGGCCTGTCGATGGACGATGCGGTATGGATGCCCACGGTGTTCAGCAAGAACCGCCAGCGGCTTATCAAGCACGATGTGGTGGTCGCGCTCTTTAACGAGGTCATCGAGATGGCCGATGAACGGGGGTGGCTCTCGGGAGAACACTTCAGCGTTGACGGCACGCTCATTCAGGCGTGGGCGGGACACCGTAGTTTCAAGCCGCGCGATGGATCGGGCGGAGACGGTGCGGACTTCCGCGGCCAGACGCGCAGCAACGACACGCACGCCTCGACGACCGATCCGGATGCGAGCCTGTACCGCAAGGGCAAGACGGCCAGCGAGCTGCGCTACATCGGCCATACGCTGGCGGACAACCGCCACGGACTGGTCGCCAACGCGATGGTCACGCACGCCGACGGCTACGCCGAGCGCGAAGCGGCCAAGCAGATGATTGGTGATGCCAGGCAGGCCGTATCTACGGATACGGAAGTCACGCTGGGCGCCGACAAGGGCTACGACGCCAAGGAATTTATCGATGCGCTCGATGAGCTGAAGGTCGTCGCGCATGTGGCCCGAAATACCTCCGGGCGCCGCTCGGCGGTGCCGGAAGAGACTGCGGCGACACCCGGTTATGCAGCCTCGCAACGCAAGCGCAAGCTGATCGAGCAGGGCTTTGGCTGGGCCAAGACGGTCGGGCGCATCCGACAGGTGATGGTGCGCGGCATCGCACGGGTCGACCAGGTGTTCGTGCTGAACATGGCCGCCTACAACCTGGTGCGCATGCGAACGCTGGGGAAGATGTGCCCACAGGTGGGGCAAACAGCATGAAAGGGCAGAGAACGCCCGAAAAAGTGCATGCTGCACGCCATAAATGACCAGAAATTGGGCAGATTGCTCAGGCATATGACGGATTTGAATCATCCGGGGATGGAGCGCCTGTTTCCGTTCGGTATTTCAGCAGCCTGCTAAGCCCCCTCATTTCTTTTTCTCCGGCTTGACCACCTTCACCTTCTCTTCCAGCGCCAGAAAGCGATCAAAGTCACTCTGAAACAGCCGGTCCTGAATGACGCGGTATTTCTCGAACTCGGTTTCGGCGTGCAGCCTGGCTTGCTCGTGCGAAATCTTGCCGGGGCCGGTGAGAATCTTGTTGCCGTTGAATTCCAGGAAGCCGTCCAGACGCCTGGCCCAGTCCTGCATGGACATGGGGATTTTGCGCATGGCCTGCAATTCGGCAAAGTCCAGGTAGAGGGAGACGATACGCTCCAGATAATCCAGTTCCTGCGCGTTCAGGTAATTTTTCGCCACGGCCACGTCGGGCTTGACGATCTTGCCCTGCGGGGCTGACTCCCAGTGCGTCAAGCCCATGCGTTCCTTATTGGCATCGGCGCGGGCCACGATGATTTCGGCAGCGGTATGGCGGTGTACTGCCCAGTGAAGTTTGTTTTGCACCAGGGCGAAAAAATCGCGCGTGGTGGCGGCGTTGGAGTCATAGTCGAACGCGGTGGCGTACAGATCCGTCACCTTCTGGTAGAACTTGCGCTCGGACAGGCGTATCTCGCGGATGTATTCCAACTGACGGTCGAAATACTCGTCGGTGAACAGGTGGCCTTTTTTCAGGCGCTCCACGTCCATCGTCCAGCCCTGGATCGTGTAGTCCTTGACGATCTGCCCCGCCCACTTGCGGAACTGCACAGCGCGTTCGTTGTTCACCTTGAAGCCGACGGCAACGATGGCTTGCAGGTTGTAGTGGATGACGGTGTAGTTTTTGCCGTCGGCGGCAGTTGTTAAGTATTTCTTAATAACTGCCGGTTCCGTCAGTTCCTGGTCGGTGAAGATGCGCTTGAGGTGCTGGTTGATGGCCGGAACCGTCACGTCGTAGAGCGCCGCCATCATCTTCTGCGTCAGCCAGATGTTTTCATCCTCATAACGCATTTCGATGCTTTGCTCGCCACCGCCGCTGGCTGCCACGAAGGTCAGGTATTCCGCCGCCGAGGAGCGGAGGGTCGGGAATTGCTGCCGTTTGCCGGTTTTCCTGGCGGCCATGGCCTCAACCTCCATAACCCAGGCGTTTCAGGTTGGCGGCGTTCATGCTGCCTCGCAGCGCGTCGGCCATGGCCCAGAGCCGGGCTCCGTAGCCTACCGTGGCGCCACCGGCGCTGTCGCTCGATTTCTTGTGGGGGGTACTCGCCATCAGATTCCTCTTACGCCCGCGCGGACGCCTCCGCAGCCCCGCTTTCGGGCCCCGCCTCGTTGAACAGGGCGATATACGGCGCATAGTGAAAGCGCCGGTTGCGCGCGTAGCCGGTCATCTTCCGCACGTCGTTCACGGCGACGATCGGCCGGTCGAACAGTGAGTCGAGCACTTTGTGGCCGTTGCCGGCTGCGCGGTGATCGCGCTGCGGTGCTGCTCTCGCAGCTGCAGGATCCGCCGTGCCGTCTCCGCCGCCTCGCCGGCCACTTCGATCACGCTGCGCAGTCATCCCGAACCTTCACGGGCCCACAACTGCAGCGGTACGTGACGCGCTGCGTGGACGAAGTCGCGGTCGGTGGTCAGCAGGGTCAGTTCATGCGCAATGGCGAGTTCGGCGATCAGGGCATCGGCGCCACTCACCTGCACGCCCGCATGGCGAAGCACTCGTTGCAATCGCGCCGCCGAGATATGGTCGTCCAGCGTCGGCGTGATGTATTGCAGAGTGTGCAGCGTGCGCTCGACGGCATCTGCGGCTTTCGACGCGGCCAGTCCGTAGAACAGCTCCTGCGCGATGATGCCGGTGATGGCGACCAGTTCGTCGCCGCCGAGGAAACGCCGCAGCGCTTTGACTTCCAGCTCGGCAGCCGGGCCGTTCCGGCGAAACAGCAGCGACCACACACTGGTATCGACCAGCACCATCAGTGTGAGTGCTTGCGCTCACGCGCAGCGCGATCAGCCTTGTAGTCCCAGTCCGGATCCCACTCTGCCTTGCCCACCAGATCGAGCAGCTGGCGTTGTTCACGGCGGGCGATGAATTCCTGCAGCGCGCGGGTCACCGCTGCCTTTTTGGTCTTTTCACCGCTGACGGCAAGGGCGCGATCGAGCAGTTCCGGATCGAGTGCAAGATTGGTGACCATGGGGCATTTCTACACAATCAGTTACACATTACTGAACGGTAGGCTTGCCGTTACCCAAAAGCAAGTGGGTGTTTGCGAATCATCCCGTCTCGCTATGCGGTGCGAACATCGCCTGCAAGGTCTGCAGTGTCGCGTCGAGCGTGGATGCCCGCAACGCGCCCAGGCGCTTCACGAGTCGCCGGCGATCGAGCGTGCGGATCTGATCGAGGACGATCAGGCCGCGCTTGCCCTGGAACCCGACGGCGATCCGGAAGGCGGCAGGGTGCAAACCGGTGGTCATGGGCGCCACGATCACCGTCCGGAGGTGTTCGTTCATCTCGTTCGGTGAAATCACGACGCAAGGTCGCGTCTTCTGGATCTCGCTCCCGATCGTGGGATCCAGTTGCGCCAACCAGATCTCCCCTGTCCTCACCACTCGAGCGTCTCGTCGCCTTCATTGCCGAATTCGGGCCACACCAGCGAATCCCCGCTTTCCCCGGCCACGCGCCGGGCATCGTCGGCCCAGCCTTCGCGCGGGTTACGACGAATCGGACGGATCTCGATCACGCCGTCGCGCACCTGCAATTCGGCCCTGGATTCGAGTCCGACCTGCGCAAGGATCGGCTTGGGAATAAGGACGCCCTGCGAATTACCCATCTTGCGGATTGTTACTTCCATTGCATTCCCCCAGCCGAATCAATGTAAGCACAATGGTAGCACAGGATGCATTGGCTCGACACACCGGGTCTTCGGTGCGCCTGCACCAGACATGTCGCCAAATCAGCAAAACTGCGACGCATCGTCTGGATTTGTCGCGTACAACGACATATCCTTAAAACATGGCGCAAAAATCAGATTTCGATGACATGTCGGCCGGTGCAGCCTGGCGGCCGGATCGGCCCTGGAACGATCTTCCTCGCCTGCCGTCGGGTGCCAGACTGGAAACGACGGCGGTACTGAAGCAGTGCATCACGGCCCGCGCGGCGCTGGCCGAGTTGAAGCAGGCCGCCACGCTGCTGCCGAATCCCGCGATGCTGATCAATACCCTGCCGCTGCTGGAGGCGCAGGCCAGCTCCGGGATCGAGAACATCGTCACCACGGCCGACCGGCTGTTTCAGCACGTACAGGCCGACGCAGGCGCTGATCCGGCGACCCGGGAGGCGTTGCGCTATCGACATGCCCTGCTCGAAGGCTTCCATGCACTGGAGACCCGGCCGCTCACGACCCGCACGGCGGAGGCGATCTGCACCGAAATCAAGGGTGTGGAGATGCGTGTGCGCAGGGTGTCGGGTACCGCGCTCGCGAATCATGCCACCGGAGAGGTCGTCTACACGCCGCCCGAAGGCGAAAGACGCATCCGTGATCTGCTTGCAGAGTGGGAGCGTTTCCTGCACGAGGAGGAAGCGGTCGATCCACTGGTGCGGATGGCTGCGGCTCACTATCAGTTCGAGGCAATCCATCCGTTCACGGACGGCAACGGTCGTACCGGGCGCGTGCTGAATACGCTGTTTCTGGTCGAGCAGGGGCTGTTGCCTTTGCCAATCCTTTATCTGAGCCGCTACATCATCACAAGCAAGGCCGATTACTATCGTCTGCTGCTCGGGGTAACACGCGAAGGCGCCTGGGAGCCCTGGCTGCTCTACATGCTGCGCGCCGTCGAGGCGACGGCAACCTGGACGACGGCCAAGATCGGTGCCATCCGAAGGCTTGCCGCGCACACGATCGATCATGTCCAGCGGGAACTTCCGAGGATCTACCGGCGTGAACTGGTGGACATCATCTTCGAGCAGCCGTATTGCCGCATCGCCAATCTCGTCGACGCCGGCATTGCCGAACGACAGGCGGCGTCCCGTTACCTCAAGGCGCTTGCATCGGTTGGTGTCCTGCGTGAGCAGTCCTTTGGCAGGGAGAAGCTTTTTGTGCACCCCAGGCTGATGGCCTTGCTCACGCGTGATGACAATCACGTCGAGCCGTACTCCGGCGGAGATGTCGACGTGGCCTGACATCCGGCCTGCGGGGGGGCGAATGTTTTCCGGTCCGGTTCGAGGTGCAGCGGAAGCCCGGGAGAGTTCAGGCAGCAGGTTCGCCCTCGGTACGCAGGTTGGTGACCAGGTCGATCATCCGCCGAACCCGTCCGTCAACCAGTCCGCTCTGGCCCCGCCTGAGTCACCCCTTCGAACACCCCCAGCTCCCGGTTCTTGCGCACATCATTCCAGGGCCGCGCGACCCCGTTCATCGCCACCCATACGCCCGGCTCGAGCGCGCGCGCATAGGCGATCGCCGCGCCGAGGTTGAAGCTGGCGTCGGAGTCCTCGACGGCGAAGGGCACCATGGCGCCGGTCAGTACGATCGTTTTCGGCAGGACGGCGTGTGCGAGCACGGCGGCGGTCTCGACCATGGTGTCGGTGCCGTGCACGATGACGAGGGCGGCTTCGGGCGCAGCGCGGGCGGCGGCGAGGATCTGCTGGCGGTGGGCGTCGACCATGTCCAGGCTGTCGATCATCATCACGGTCTGGATCTGCACGCCGGCGGCGGCGCGGGCGCGTTCGATGATGCCGGGCACGCAGGAGCCGCTTTCTCCTTCTTCTCCTTCGGCACCGAAGCCGAGGGCGCCGGTGACCGGGTCGTAGCGCTTGTCGAAGGTGCCGCCGGTAAGCAGGATGCGCAGGTTCACGGCGTCACACCGCTTCGGCCGGGATGGCGCTGGCGATCAGTTGCTGCCAGGCGTTGCGATCCGCGGGCCAGTTTCGGTCGCCGCCTTCGTGCAACTGACGCAGGATCTGTCCGAGCTGCCAGGTGGGCGGCTGGCCGAGTCCGGCCGGTCGTTCGCGCCAGATGCGGCGGATGACGTTGTCGTGCACGGCGAAGCGCTGCGCGAGCGCTTCGATCGTGGCGCGGTCCTGGCCGCTGTCGATCGCCTGCCCGAGCACGGCGCTCCAGTACAGGCTGTGCGTGCTGGCCGAGCGGGCGGCGAGCGGGCGCAGTTCGAAGGTGGGCGTGGGCAGGTTGTCCTCCCTCCGGCTATCCGCCGCCCATTCGTTGTGCGCCCACGTGTCGTGTGCCCATTCCTCGCGTTCTTCCAGGCGCCGGGCATCGACCGGCACGAGCGCTTCGGCGAAGAAATGTGCGAAGGCCGGCAGGTGCGTGAGCAGGTGTGCGCGCGGCGCCGCGTGACGCGGATCGATATGCAGCCAGTTGTAGCAGCCGAGGTGGATGCCGCTGCCGGTACGTGCCAGCTTGGCAAGGGTGACCGGGTCGAGCGTCGATTCCAGTACGGCGCGCACGCGTGCGTCGATGGCGTCTTCGCGCAGGTCGATCGAGCGCAGCGCGCGGCCGTAGAAATCGACGTCGATGATGCCGTCGCGCAGGGCTGTGCGCAGGCCGGCGAGAAAGTCCGGGTAGCGCCCGGTGCGGTCGAACAGTGTTGCCGGGGCGTGTGGCTCCAGCCGATGTTCGCGATCGAGATGGCGCAGCCGTGCATCGGGGCGGCGTCCGAGCATGGTCAGCATTTCGCCGGCGAGCGTCGCAAAGAGGACGTCGAGCGCCTCGTCGGTGCGCCGGCGCATGCCGGGTGCGATTTCGCTGCGGGCAGGCACTTCGACGAGCAGGCGCAGCGTGCGGTCGTCGAGCAGTGCGCGGAAGTCGTGCACGAGGTGCTCGCGGTCGACGCCGACGAAGCGGGCGTTCAGCCCCCAGGCGCGCGTGAGCTGGGCGAAGACCGGATTGGTCAGCAGCGACAGGCGCGAGGCCAGCGGCAGCAGGATGACGAACAGCCGCCAGTCGGAGGACGGTTCGCGAAAGACGATCGCGCGCGGGCTGCTGATATAGGAGGCCGCCAGTTGCGCCAGTTCGGGCCCGGTCGTCCCGGCGTCCTGCAGTTCATGGTCGATCGGGGCGGCATCGACCGTGAAGAAACCGGTCTCGATCAAAATTCGTGATCAGCCTGCTTGGCCAGCCAGAGCAGACCCCCGCCGAACGCCAGCAGTGCCGTCGCCATCAGGACGCGCGTGATCGAGCCGCGCCACAGGGCCTCGGCAGCGAAGAGCGCGCCTGCCGTCAGCACGACCCGGGCCGTGCCGGCGGTACGTTGGGCGGGATTGAGACGGGTCATGTGGCTAATCTACCCCAGATCCGGCGTCGGGTGCGCGATTTGATGACGGCCTGCGGGTCGCTTCGATCCGGGGTGGCTGCCTTGCTGCACCGGGGTGCGAGCGTGACGCTGGCGGCCCCATGTCGGCCATTTCTTTCGGAGTGGTTCGCTACCTTTCGCGGATCGTCCGGAAGCGGTTCTGGGAGCGGTTCTGTACCCCTTCGGGCGTGGACGGCGTTGTTCGTCCTGTATGGTGACGGTGTACACTCGGCCGATCCTTTTTCGACAGCCGGATACCCGCTTCAGGCGGTCGCCGGTGCCTTGTCGTTTCCAGCTTCTTCCGCTTTTCCCGTCTTTCCCGCTTTCTTTTTTTTCGTACCCATGACCGAAGCCAGTCAAGACTCAGCCCCCAAGAAAACCCCGCCGCTGGCGCCGATGTGGCTGGGATCCAGCCTGGCCACCCTGCAGAGGAAGCTCAACGCGCCCGAGTGGGTGACCAACCGGCGCCTGCTGGAATGGGTGCAGTGGGTCTCCGGGCTGACCCGTCCGAGCCGCATCCACTGGTGCGACGGTTCGCAGGAAGAGTACGACCGCCTGTGCGAGCAGATGGTCGCTTCGGGCACGCTGCGCCGGCTCGATCCGGAGAAGCGGCCGAATTCCTGGCTCGCGCTGTCGGATCCGGACGATGTCGCCCGAGTCGAGGATCGCACCTTCATCTGCACCGAAGAGCGCGACGATGCCGGCCCGACCAACAACTGGCTCGAGCCGGCGAAGATGCGCGCCATCCTGGACGACGCCTTCGACGGCTGCATGGTCGGGCGCACGCTCTACGTCATTCCGTTCTCGATGGGGCCGCTGGGCAGTCATATCTCGCACATTGGCGTCGAGTTGACCGACAGCCCTTACGTCGTGGCGAGCATGCGCATCATGACGCGCATGGGCCGTGCCGTGCACGATCTGCTCGGCGAGGACGGCCGCTTCGTGCCGTGCGTGCATTCGGTGGGCAAGCCGCTGTCGCCGGCCGATGACGATGTGCCGTGGCCGTGCAACAAGATCAAGTACATCGTCCATTTCCCGCAGACGAGCGAGATCTGGTCGTTCGGCTCCGGCTACGGTGGCAATGCGCTGCTCGGCAAGAAATGCTTCGCCCTGCGCATCGCATCGAACATGGGCCGGGCCGATGCCGACAACGGCGGGCCGGGCTGGCTGGCCGAGCACATGCTGATCCTCGCGGTGACTTCACCCGAGGGCAAGCGCTATCACGTGGCGGCGGCTTTTCCGTCGGCCTGCGGCAAGACGAATTTCTCGATGCTGATCCCGCCGGAAGGCTTCGACGGCTGGAAGGTGACGACGATCGGCGACGACATCGCCTGGATCAAGCCGCACGCCGATGGCCGTCTGTACGCGATCAACCCGGAGGCCGGCTTCTTCGGCGTCGCGCCGGGCACGAGCGAGAAGACCAATCCGAACTGCCTGGCTTCGTTGCGCGAGAACACGATCTTCACCAACGTCGCGCTGACCGACGACGGCGATGTCTGGTGGGAAGGCCTGTCGGAGCCGCCGGCGCACCTGATCGACTGGCGCGGCAACGACTGGACGCCCGAGGACGGCAAGGCCGGGCGCAAGGCGGCACATCCGAATTCGCGCTTCACGGTGGCGGCGGCGCAGTGCCCGTCGATCGACCCGAACTGGGACAGCGTCGAGGGTGTGCCGATCGACGCCTTCATTTTTGGTGGCCGGCGCTCGACGACGGTGCCGCTGGTCACGCAGGCGCGCGACTGGACCGAAGGCGTCTACATGGCGGCGACAATGGGCTCGGAGACGACGGCTGCGCAGGCCGGTGCGACCGGCATCGTGCGCCGCGATCCGTTCGCCATGCTGCCGTTCTGCGGCTATCACATGGGCGACTATTTCGCGCACTGGCTGGCGCTGGGCGAGCGGCTGCAGGGCAGCGGTGCCACCCTGCCGGCGATTTTCTGCGTGAACTGGTTCCGCACCGACGAGAAGGGCAAGTTCATCTGGCCGGGCTTCAGCGAGAACATGCGCGTGCTCAAGTGGATGATCGACCGTCTCGAGGGTCGGGGCGAAGGCGTCGAGCATCTGTTCGGCACCAGCCCGCGCTACGAGCACATGCACTGGGACGGCCTGTCGTTCTCGCGTGAGGCGTTCGACCGCATCATGTCGATCGATGCCGATGCCTGGCGCGAGGAATTCCGGCTGCACGACGAACTGTTCGAACGGCTGGCGGATCGTCTGCCGGAAGCGCTCGTCGACACGAAGAAGCGTTTCGAGGAAACGCTGGAATCCGGCGCCTGACACAACTTCATCGCTTCAGGCAGTACTTCGGATTCTGCCGGTGGCTCCGCTCGATGGCATCGGGCGGGACCTACGGATCGGCCTGAACATTGCCGATCTACGGACTCATCTTTCAGGCTATCGATCGAGAGAGGAGATCGGCTTCGCGGATCGCCGCCAGCAGGCTGCCGGGGTCGGCCAGCCCGCGGCCGTCCGGGCCAGGCTGACCGGCGCGATCGAAGGCCGTGCCGTGGTCCGGGCTGGTGCGTACGAACGGCAGCCCCAGCGTGATGTTGACCCCGTCGTCGACGCCCAGATACTTGACCGGAATCAGTCCCTGGTCGTGGTACATCGCGATCACCAGATCGAACTCACCAAAACCTCTGGCGCGCATGAATACAGTGTCTGGCGCGAAGGGGCCACTCACTTCTATTCCTCGGGCACGGGCCTTTGCAACGGCCGGCGCGATGAGTTCGATTTCTTCCCGGCCGAACAGGCCGCCTTCTCCGGCATGCGGATTGAGGCCGGCGACGGCGATGCGTGGCCGGGCAAGACCGGCGCGTCGCATCGAGGTATCGGCAATCTCGATCGTGCGCAGGATTTGTTCCTGATCCAGTTGTTCAATCGCCCGGCGCAGCGCAACGTGGATCGTGACGAGTACGACACGCAGTTCCGGATTGGCCAGCATCATGCGGACTTCAGCGCCGCCGGCCAGTTCGGCAAGCAATTCAGTATGGCCGGGAAAATCATGGCCGGCGGCGTGCATCGCCTCCTTGGCAATCGGCGCGGTGACGATGGCACGGACTTCGCCGCGCATCGCCAGGTCGGCCGCGTGCACGATGCAGCGCCAGGCAGTCTCGCCGGCGCGCGGGTCGATCCGGCCCACGACAAGCGTTTCCGGTAGATGGACAATCCCGTCGACGGCGGCGGGCAGGGGCAGCGATAATCGTCGTGCTTCACGGGCTAGCCAATGCGCGTCGCCGACGACCCGCAGTGGCAGGTTGGCCGGTGTGGCGGCACAGGCCTTGAGCACGATTTCCGGACCGATGCCGCAGGCGTCCCCCATCGTGATCGCGATTGGTCGCAGTGCAGCGTCACGGGCCGCGGCCCGATCGGGCGCTGGAATCGGCGTGGCGTCCCCGCTATGCGGGTTCCGGGGCGCCATAGCAGAGACGGTGGCACCGGAGAGCCTGGTTTGCGGCGAATGTCCGCGAGGGCTGGAATGGGTCGGCATGAGATCATTTCCCGAACGTGGGACGATGGCGAAAATGGCCAGGAAAGGCCGTTTTGGTGCGGACAGGCGTGCGGATCGGTGCTCATCGCCGGACTTTCTCGTGTCGGGTCCGGACAGGCTGGGCTCCCGGGCGCACGGCATGGCGAAAGCGGCGACGGCAGAATCCTTTCTCCGGCATTGTGCACAAATCCGCCCGCGGGGCGGGTGCGGCGCCGGAGTCTGTTGCCCCGCAGGGACGGACCACACGCAGGAGAGGAAATGCAGAAGAGAGACAGCGTCGATTTCACGCTGCCGACGTCAGGATGAGTGCGGGCAAGGCGTGGCTGCTGCTGGGAGTGGCCGGGCTGTTCGAGATGGTCTGGGCGATTGGCCTCAAATACAGTGAAGGATTTACCCGCCTGTGGCCGTCGGTAGTCGTCGTGATCGGCGGCGCCATCAGTTTCTGGATGCTCGCGGTGGCCATGCGGGTGCTGCCGGCAGGAACGGCGTATGCGGTCTGGACGGGGATCGGTGCTGCCGGGACGGCGCTGTTCGGCATTGCGCTGCTGGGCGAGTCGGCCAGTCTGGCGCGGCTCGGATGCATTGCGCTGATCGTTGCAGGGGTGCTGGGGCTGAAGCTGGTCAGTGGAGGGTGATTCTGGTGTGAGTCAATGAGCGGCGGCTGGCAGCGTCGCGGATTTTGGGCGACCCGGCGCCAACCGATGGCAGCGGTGCAGGCAGGTGGCAGCCGGGGAACGAGACAGTGCGCAGTACGAGGAGAGCGAGATGAAACTGCAGGACAAGGGGCTGCTGGTGCAGCGCGGCTATATCGACGGCAAGTGGTCGGACGCCGATTCGGGACAACGCTTCCAGGTGACGAATCCGGCCAGTGGCGAGCGGATTGCCGACGTGGCCGACATGGGGGTGGCCGAAACGAGAAGGGCGATCGATGCGGCCGCACGTGCTCTGCCGCAGTGGCGGGCACTGGCCGCCCGGGAGCGCGCAGTCATTCTGCGTCGCTGGTACGGGCTGATCATGGAACACGCCGAGGATCTGGCGCTGTTGATGACGAGCGAGCAGGGCAAGCCGCTGAGCGAAGCGCGCGGGGAGGTGGCCTACGGAGCCTCGTTCATCGAGTGGTTTGCCGAGGAAGGGCGACGTGCATATGGGGACGTGATTCCAACGACATCGTCGGATCGGCGACTGCTGGCAATCAAGCAGGGCATCGGGGTCTGTGCGGCCATCACTCCGTGGAACTTTCCAAACGCGATGATCACGCGCAAGGTGGCGCCCGCCTTTGCCGCCGGTTGCACCGTGGTCGCCAAGCCGGCAGGCGCCACCCCTTTGTCGGCGCTGGCGCTGGTCGAACTGGCCGAGCGGGCTGGATTTCCCCCGGGCGTGTTCAACATGATCGTCACTGGTTCGCAATCGTCGGCGATCGGCGGCGAGCTGTGCAGTAATCCGCTGGTGCGCAAGGTGTCCTTCACCGGCTCGACCGAAGTTGGACGGATCCTGTTGCGGCAGTCGGCGGATACGATCAAGAAGCTGTCACTGGAACTGGGCGGCAATGCGCCGTTTCTCGTTTTTGACGATGCCGATCTGGATGCCGCCGTCGAAGGAGCGATTGCATCCAAATACCGCAATGCCGGGCAGACCTGCGTCTGTGCGAACCGGATCTACGTGCAGGCGGGCGTCTACGATGAATTCGCGCGCAGGCTTGCGACGCGGGTTGCCGGGTTCAAGGTTGGGCCTGGAGTAGAGGACGGCGTGGTGATTGGTCCGCTGATTGATCGGCACGCGGTCGAGAAGGTCGAGGAGCACGTTGCCGACGCGCTCGCGCACGGAGCAACACTGCTGACCGGCGGCAAGCGGCATTCGCTGGGAGGGCTGTTCTATGAACCGACGATTCTGACCGGAGTCGAGCCGACCATGCGTGTGGCACGCGAGGAAACCTTCGGTCCGGTGGCACCCCTGTTCCGCTTCGAGACCGAAGAGCAGGCGATCGCGATGGCCAACGATACCGAATTCGGGCTTGCAGCGTATTTCTATTCGCGTGATGTCGGGCGTATTTTCCGGGTGGCCGAGGCGATCGAAGCTGGCATGATTGGTATCAATACCGGCTTGATTTCGACGGCGGAAGCTCCGTTCGGTGGCATCAAGCAGTCCGGGCTTGGGCGTGAGGGCTCGCGTCACGGGATCGACGAGTATCTGGAGATCAAGTATCTGTGCCTGGCCGGGATGTAGACACAAGCAGCGGCGGGTCATGTTTCACGTGAAACATCGAATCTGCGTTTTTCGATGGAATCGGTCGGGACCCTGATTGTCGGTGCGGGCGTCGTCGGATTGTCGATCGCCCGAGAGCTTGCACGTACCGGCCGTGAAGTGATTATTGTCGAGCAGGCGTCACGATTCGGCACAGGCATCAGCGCGCGCAACAGCGAGGTCATCCACGCCGGCATCTATTACGAGCCGCGCAGTCTGAAGGCCGCAACCTGTCTGGCTGGTGCCCGTCTCCTGATCGACTATTGTCAGGAGCGGGACATTCCATGGCGCCAGGTCGGCAAGTTGATCGTCGCCAACGGTGCAGGGCAGCGCGACGCGCTGCGGCGTCTGCTGGACAACGCGCAACGCTGTGGCGCTGCGCAACTGCAATGGTGTGAGGCGAATGCCCTGCATCGCCTGGAGCCGGCATTGCGCGCCGAGGCCGCAATTCTTTCTCCGGCTACCGGCATTGTCGACAGCCATGCCCTGATGACCGCCTTGCTGGCGGATGCCGAACGTGCGGGGGCTGTCTTGCTCACTCGAAGCGAAGTGACTGCGGCCCGGGTGTTGCCGTCCGGCTTCGAGGTCGAACTGCGCAGCGGCCAGACGACTGACCGCGTGCGGGCGGGTGAGCTGATCAACGCGGCAGGCCTGGGCGCGCTTCCGCTGGCTCGTCGGATCGATGGTCTGTCGCCGTCAAGTCTGCCCCAAGCGTATTTCGCCAAGGGGAGCTGGTTCGCGCCGCCCGGTCGAGTGCCGTTCTCCCGCCTGATCTATCCAGTCCCCGAACCCGGCGGCCTCGGGGTGCATCTGACCCTCGATCTCGCCGGACGCGCCCGCTTCGGTCCGGATGTCGAATGGGTCCGGGAAATCGATTACCGGATCGATTCCGCGCGTGCCGAAGTCTTCCGGCAGCGGGTACAGGAATACTGGCCGGACGTGCCCGAGCTGCAGCCGGGCGAGGTCGGCATCCGTCCCAAACTGTCCGGATCCGACGAACCGTCCGCCGATTTTCGCATCGACGGCCCGCGGCGGCACGGCATTCCGGGACTGGTGCAGCTGTTCGGGATCGAATCGCCGGGCCTGACAGCCAGCATGGCGCTGGCGGAATATGTGCGCGCAGAGCTAGCCCGGATTTCTCACCCTCGGAGAAGGCATCGGGTCGCAAAATCGGCGAAACTTGTTTTAGGAGAACGAGTTACGAGCGATTCAGGAGAGCGACCCGATGCAGACACAGTGTAACGCGCAGCAGCTGGAATTTCCCG